>Ga0208159_1000144_pt1 | contig 28883 bp, 19 predicted proteins | sample 9_EtaG_FD_184082 | JGI IMG/M metagenome (GOLD analysis project Ga0208159, IMG submission 184082) | Marine viral communities from the Subarctic Pacific Ocean - 9_ETSP_OMZ_AT15188 metaG (SPAdes) (version 2) | ecosystem: Environmental > Aquatic > Marine > Oceanic | place: Pacific Ocean | collected... | reverse complement strand
TAAGCTTGCCGGTAATGTTAGTCCTGGCATTGAGCCTTGGGCCGCTAATGTTTTCACTGAACAAAGCGCGAAGGGTACGTTCATTAGGAAAAACAAAGAGTTAGAAAAAGTATTACGTAAAGCAAATATAAACACTAAAGAAACTTGGGATAAAATACTAGAAGACGGAGGTAGTATACAAGATGTTAAAGAGCTAGATGATTTTGGTTACGTAAATGGTAAGCTAGTGCGTCTTTCTGAGCATGATACGTTAGATCTAACAGGCTTTGATAAAGTTAAAGATGTATATAAAACATTTAAAGAAATAAATCAATTAGAACTTGTAAATCAAGCTGGCATACGTCAGCAGTATATAGATCAAGCTGTAAGTTTAAACTTAGCTTTTCCTTCTGAAGCTACACCAAAGTGGATTAATCAAGTTCACATAGAAGCTTGGAAGAAAGGTATTAAGACATTATATTATATGCGTACTGAATCAGTGCTACGAGGTGATATTGCGCAGCAAGCAATGGATCCAGACTGTGCCGCATGTGACGGATAAAAAAAAAGGGCTCTCTTTCGAGGGCCCTTTCTTTATTAGGAACTGTTGGGTATGGTACGCCCATTTTATTTTGTTCCTATTAATATGTCCATATAACATCTGGATCTTTATCACCATCAATGTCTACGTGTATAAAGTTTTTAGCAATACCTAGTCTAGTTATACCGTGTTTAACAAATAAGTTTACAAGATTAAATCTGTCTCTACTAGCACTACAAGCTACATCAACAGCTAAACCTTTTAAATGAGATGATGCAGGTTTTCCACCAACCTTTTCATTATGAGCTTCAGTACGATAACCAGAGTTGATATGGATTGGTTTACCAAACTCTTCGCGTATCATATCTAACTTACTCAATAACTCTTTACTCATCATCTGTCCGCTACCTTGTATATCAGGCGAATCAAACTCTTCATATTCAAAATACTTCATAATCATTTTCCACAGGGTTCTCCTGTTGCTACGTTAATCCAATTTTCTTTTTCAAACCAGTCACGCAACGTTGCTCCTTTTTTACGAGCACCTTTTACGTTTGACTTGCTAGATCTTTTGTACTTACCAGATTTAGCTGCAGTACGTTTAGCTGCAACTACTTTTTTCTTTTCAGCTGCACTCATTGATTTTACTTTATTAGCAGGCAAACAAACTTTCTTAGTGCCTCCACCTTTTACTTTAGATTTTTTATTCAATGGAGATCTTAATTCTGCTGCGTTTGATAAAGCTTTATCGTTACCAGTACCTTTACCGTAGCTAGCAACTCTTTGTCTCATTTTGTTAGTCTCAGGGCTATGCAACACGCTAGCATAGCAATGCTTCAATGGACTCTCATCTATTCTTCTAATCTTCCCCATTATTTTTTATCTAGTTTTTTCATTGCTTTGTTCCTAGCACACTTCATCTTCTTAGCATACGTAGGATTTTTCTTTTTATTAAAAGCAATTTGTTGGTTTAAGCTACCAACTATTTTCTGTTTATTTCCTTTACGACTTTTAATAAGCCAGTCAGCTAAAGCATCACAGGATAAATCTTTAAATTTACCTTTAGCGTCTGGCGCGTCGGAGTCTTTCCACTCAAGCTTTTCTTTTGCCATGTTTACAATTTTGCATATTAATAAACCAGTTAGCCAACTGCACGTCTCGCTTAGTAGCTTCATTACGTGACTTAAGTTTTTTAACTTTACTACAAGTAACATCGCCTCCGTATAGTTTATTTATACGAGCTTTTAAAACTCCTCTATACGCTTTAGCCATTACTTCTTTTTCTTCTTACCCATTTTACCTGGGCCTCCAGCCTTAGTACACCTTACACCCCAACCAGAGGCATAAGCACTAGGCCATACTTTAAATTTCTTTTTTGCTGCAGTTTTACAAGCTGGACTAATCTTTCCCATAATATTTTATTTTAGCAAAAGCCGCAGCTAATGCAAATTGGACATATATTTTCCATGATTAAAAATTTGATGCTAAGTTAATTTCATTTATTGTTTCTTGTATTTCAGTCAACCCAACAGGAAGCGTAAGGTCAAGACCGGCTTTAAATATTTTTTCCATACTACCAGACTTAAAAACAAGAACAGCAGGTACCATTCTAATTCTGTATTTCTTTTTAGCTATTGGTGCTTTTGATATATCAACTCTATAATATGATGCATTTTCTATTTGATCCCACTCATTAAAGCAATTTGTTTCATTAAACTTTGCCCAAAACTCTATAACAATAGTGTTATTATTATCATCTCCAAAAGCATTATCATTACTTATAGTATCTTCAAAATTACTATCGTCTATCCAATATTTTTCTGGCACATCTGATTGTGCGTGAGCTAACACGCTTAATAAAAATAGCATTAAAGTTCTCATTGATTTTTTCTTATTTCGTATAAACGCTCGTCAATCTTTTTTAAATCTTCTAGTATTTGATCAACATCTTCTTGTGTGTCCATTATTGTTTGACGAACTAGTTCATCTTTTAAATCATATTCAGTTCTAGATATTACTGGATCAGGTTTTTCCATCGCAAGAGCTATATCAGATTTTAAAGTAAAATACATAGTAGCTAAAGATACTGCGCCACCTATAATTATACCTATCGTCTTTAGATCAAGAGTTACTTTAGTATTTTCTCCTATTTGCTGTGCCATTATCTAAATGTTATATTGATTCCAAAATTAGAATTAAATATTTCTGAGTCCCAAAACCTAGTGTATTCACCCTCTACAAATATTCCTATTGACTTAGTTACTTTCCAACCAAACATTAAACCTGCTTGGTAATCGTCCCACTGTTCACCACCTAATAAATCGTTATGACCACCTTTACCCCAACTATTGCGATGCAGATAACTAAAATCTTCGTTGCCTTCTACATAACTGTGGTGAGGCATAATCCAGTTGCCGTAGGCATGCAACCAAAATTTATTTTTATAATGATAAAAATCAAAACCAACAATTGGTGCGATTTCAGCAAACATGTCTAGTTCAGCCCAAGCTTCTTGATTAAATCTATTCATTAAGCTGCCAAATATTCGATCTCTAAAATCTTCATCTGTATAGGCAACTATATCACCTCTATCGTTTGTCCATAAATAATTATATATCTGTGATGTGCTGCCGTCAGGATTGTAAACTTCTGAAGAATAAAACGCGTCTTTAAAACCATATTCATATCCTAAAGAATACCAAGGGTTAACAGGTATTTCTTGGCCTGAATATTCATCTATTACTGTTTCATTAAGCCATATTTCGATAGGGTTGTAGCCATAAGCTTTTTGGTGTGTACGATATATAATACCTGCAGATACACTAAATTTGTTACCTATAGGTAATCTAGCTCTTACCTCACCAGACATATACTCAAATCCAACGTTGCCTGATTCTCTAGACTCAAACTTGCCTATATGGTATTTACCTGTATGTCTTACAAATAAACGTCTGTTATCAAATTCGTTGCCGTCTATTCTTTGTTTTTCCCAATGTAACAAATACTCTAATCCTTTTACTGCAGCTGTAGGCGCAGATAAACCTACATTGTTTTCTGTACCATTGTAAAAGTTTGGTCGACTTTCATAACCAAACCTTGCTAACTTACGTATACCAACACCAAATCTATAGTTATAATCGTGATATGTAGTCTGATCTACAACAAGTGGTATGTCGTATAAATTATCTGGATTTGTTCTAACAAAATACTTTGGTTGTTCTAGCTTAGCGTTACTTATATTACCCGCCGCGTATACAGTTCCATATTTAACAAAATCATCATACAATGATTTAAAAAACTGACCATTTGAATTAAATGATATTAGTAAAAATATTAAAAGTAATATTATTTTTTTCATCTGCTTGTAGTTTTTCTTTCTTTATTTCTTCTAGTTGTTCTTCTTGTTTTTTTACTTTTTGGTTTAGTTTTCTTTTTGTCTTCATCTAATCCTATTTCCCAGTCTTGCCAACCACCAAGCAAGGCTAATCTCTCCCACGTTTCAAGCTCACTGTCAGAGGCTTTCATAAGGTTGTTTATTTTCTTAACACCTCTATCTATCGGTATGTTAGTTGTAGCTGACACTACGTTACCTACAGCTAAATAAGCTGGATTGTCTAATCCCCAACCACCGTTAATCATTTCGTCTTTATCCCACTTAAATGATCTTGCAGCTTGATTTATTTTAGATAACTTAGAAGATATAGGTGGAGCTATTCTTTGTAAGTCAGCACCAACTTTTTCATAGTTAGGATTCTTCTTTTGAGACTCTTCTATTATACGCATTATAGCGTTTTTAGTTACCGACATCACGCCACCTGCTACACCAGTACCTCTTAATAAAGAATCAGCCATACTGTTTGCTATATTTACATATTTTTCTTTTTTCTCTTCATCTTCTGGCTCTTCGTCGTCAAACGCAAAAGCAAACAAAGCTTGCTGCAACGCGTTAAATATTAAGTTCTGTATAGTAGCGTAGTAAACTATTTTACTTATATTTGTTTTAGCGTCACCTCTTCTATTTTTTAAATCACGTACTGATTTGTCTATTATTCTAGCGTACTGTGATGGTGTATTTTGGAAAGCTAATATTAATCTACCAAGCGGACCTGCCTGCTGCATTGATATACGATCTGGTCTAGCAGATTGCTGCGACTCTTCCGCTGTCTCTCTAAAATCTTCAAACGCTTTTGATTCAGCTTCTTGTTGTGATAAACCTTGCTTGGTATAAGTTTTAATTCTGTTTCTGTAGAACGTAGCACCGCCCGAAGCAATAGCAAAGCTATCGGCTATTTGTGTTGGTGCAAAACCAAATTGTAGTAGTTTACTTATTACAGCTCTAGGTCCACCTTTTTTAGCCATGTCGGCAATATCTGCTTCGTTAACATTAATACGTAAACCAGATCTACGAGCTTTTAAAAAGTCAGAGTTTATAAGCTTAGAAAAGTCTGACCAATATTGTTTTTGATTTGCAAAAGATCTAGCTGCTGCTAAAGGATTATTATCTGTAAAGTTTAAAAAGTTTACAGAAGATATTGTTTGTAGCAACGCTGACCTAGAGTTAAAGAACATGATAGTACCAATACTACCTTGCAACCAGTCTGTAAATCTACCTGTTAAGCTATCGTCAGAAAACCTTCTGTTACGACCAGTCTTCATGCGGTCTAACATATTCTCCATAGACTTACGCCACTTCTTACCATATGCAGCTTCAAGCTTATTCATGTTCTTTTCAGAGAATATAACATCAACATTGTTTTGCCACTGTGTTAAGTACTTAGCTCTAACACCTTTGTTTATACTCTCTTGTATATCAGTTGTTATAGTACCAGCTGGCCAGCCTTCTTTTGGTTTAGCATAATCACCTTTTTGTATAGCAATAACTTGATCAGCAAATACTTGCAAGTCAGCATTATCAGCTACATGCAAGCTTAATTCTTTTAAGTCTTGTTTACTAATACCAGGAACATCATAACCTAGTTTGTTCCAAATATAAACACGCACAGCTTGCTCACGGCTATATGGTTCACCAGGTATTTTCTTACGTAGGTTTTTAGGTACAAAACCTAATTGTTTTTTCAAAGCTCTATAGTCTTGCATAACGCTAAGTCTAGCATTATCAATATCATTAACAGCTCGAGCATAAGGGTCTATTAAGTGTTTCTTGTACCAAGCCATTTGTGAATCACCAAGCTTACCTTTGCTTAATGTTTCGTATAATAAACCTACAAAGTCTTGAGCTGAGTATGGTATACCTCTAAATACTCTACCAAGCGAAGCGCCTGCTACTTCTGCTTTAACTTTCTTATATTCTTTTTCCGATGCAATACCAGTTGTTTGTTCTAGTATATCGTTAAAACCTTTATCTAAAGCTTCTGACTTACTGTGTTTAACATATGCTTGTCTTACTTTTGACTTAACGTCTAATACATTAAGAGCATCTTGCACCGCTTTAACATTTTTATAAGCATCATCTGCAAAATAAAAGTCGTTGTAACCTTCAGCTGCTTTGCCTACAACCCAACGCGCTTTAGCTTCAGGCGTACTGTTACCTAACCCTACAATATTTCTAAGTGGTATATCTAAACCTATCGCTTTTAAAAACTGATGTATAGGTTCTGCAGCTGCCTGTGTTCTAGCTGTAAGAATAAACACGTTATCATTACCAAACTTTCTATTACGAGCTACGGCCTTTTCAAACATAGGACCTTTAGCTCCTTTAGTGACTTTCTCAAACTCACTAAAATCAAACTCAGCGCCTTCTTGTAATAAGTCCTCACCACGTTTAGCAAACTGCTCTGCGTTTAAAACGCCTTCAGTTCCGTCTGGCATAGTGTACAATACGTTAGATTTAGTAGTAGCCAACGTGTCATCAAAGTCCCATACGCTTATACCTTTGTTAGGCGCATCAGCATTACGAGCAAACTTAATGGCGTTGTCGGACATAGACATGACAGCTATAGTATTCTCTACTGGCGTGCCAGGAACCTCAAATAAAACTTTAAATTGTTGATCAGGATCAAGAGCTTCATAAGCTGTGATTCTACCTGACTTAACTGCATCTGAATTTGTTTCTTTTGGAAACATTTGTTTAGCTACGGTATCAACCATACCAAACTTATCAAACGTGCTAGGATCTTCTAGCCTTATACCGGGTGGTAACTTTCCGTTGTTGCTTTTAGAAGCTTTTATTTTTCCTGAGGATAATTTTTTATACTCAGTCGCTAGAGCCTTACCAATTCTTCTAGTGTCGTCTAGTGTGTTTTCACCTGTTAGATAGTTATAAACTAACTCAGCTTGTTGAGGTTGTGGTAAACCTGTAGAGCCAAACAGATACTCACTAAAGTTTTGATTAGTTAATAAATATTTATAGCCATCTAAATCTACACCAGCCATACTTAATCTTATAGCAGATGCAACACCTGGGTCAACTTGTAAACTACCATCTAATATTCTTGGAACTATTTTATCCCAAAAAACTTTAGGCATTTTAGTTTTAAAGTTTTTATCTAGCATTACATCGTCTGACATAAGTACTGACCCTTGCATGTAGGTAGCTCTGATAATTTTCATTGCATTACCTACGTCACCTTTTATAGCAGCATCTAAAAGTATATTTCCAACTTGATTTTGAGGGAAGTTGTGCTCTTCTCTTATTATAGACTCAATATCTATCTTGCCATTTTTGTTTACAGCGGCAATTAATATAGGTGCACTTATTCTATTTAAACTACCCATATCGTTCTGAGCATCGTCTAGCATTTGACCGAACACCCAAGCCTTGTCTATTCTAGCTTGCTCATTAGGTTCTTTGTTTAAATATTCTTGTACGTCTAAATAGTACTGCTCTAAATAATCAAAACGTTTTAATTGCTCTTTAACAAAATCAGGCGTAGTCATTTCTTTTGCAACCTTATCTATTAAAGTTCTGTCTTTGCCTTTGTAAAGTTTTCTATTTTCTGCTTTATCAAATTGACCTTTAGGTCTAGGCACTAAAGCGTCATATAACCTTGCAGATCCCATAGAAGATCTAGACAAAGAACCTGTTGTTGATCTTCTTATTATGTCCCAATATTGAGGATAATCATTTAAAAATTCACTTATAGATTTAGCTGTCGTTTGCACCTGTCCCTTTAAACCTTTATAACCAGATTTAGTTATAGGTCTATCAGCATCTGCTTTTATAGAACCTCTTGCCGGCATAACAGGCAGACCAAGAAGTCTTTTAGCATCAGCTACCGTTTCAACACCCATTTCTTTAAGCTGTTTAACAGTAAAGTTTGAAAGCAAACCAGGTGTTATTGACTTAATAGATCCTTCAGCTACAGATTTAACATCTTTAGGTTTAGCAACTTTAGCAAACTTAACTCCAGCTCTAGCCCTTTCAGGTTTACTAGGTATAAGATCTTCAACCATACGGTTTCTAATACTAGTATTAAATAACCCTCGTATAGTTTGACCTACTCTATCTCTGTAAATAGCTTTAACAGGTTTTTCTCTAATAAGATCTAAATAATCTTTTAACGTACCTGTTAGCTCGCCGTCTGTATACAGAGCATTCATTACATTGTTAGGTATAAACGTAGCTTTACCAAAGTCATCTTTAGTTCTTGGCAGTCTAGCAAAATCACTAGTAGCATTGTCTATTAAGTATTGCTTTATACGTGTTAAACCTTCAGCATCTTTCTTAGAGTAATTGCGTTTTTTATCATATATAGTTTCTGGATTTACACCAAACATCTTACCATATATTCCTGCAACAGCAACAGGCACGTTTTTAGTTTGACCAAACCTTGTAATATCTTGACCTTCAAACGCTTTGTTAGTAGCGTCTGATATTTGTTTTTCAGCTTCAGTTTTATTTTTTACACCTAAGTTAGTTAATACTGTATCGCTAAACCTAGTTGTTTCAGTAGGTTTTCTTGGACCTTTAGGTTCTTCAGCAACTTCAACAGCTGCTTCTTCAGCCACAACACTTTTAGCTTCTGTAACATCTTCTGTAAACTCTTCACCTAAAATTCTATTAGAAGCTTCAATAGCTCTAGCTGGTAAAAACTTATTTATATAAGCCGCTAGCGGTACGCCTGACTCAGGATCATATTCGCTAATTAAATCTATTATACCACGCTGTCCTGTTTCTATTTCATCAGTAAGCAATTGTCTATCAAACCCTGGTGCTTCAGACCTGCGCTCAACTAGTTTGCTAGTGATAGGTTTAAACTGTTCTATAATTTCAAACGCTCCAGCCGTACCTTGCTGATCGTATATTTCTTGAACACGCTGTGAAGCCTCTTCGGATCTTGATTCTTTTGCGGTAGTTGTTTCTACAAATGTTTCTATTTTAGGACCTACTAATCTACCAGTTGCACCTTCTGTAGCTGTTCGCTCTTGACCACGCGTTAGCTTACCTTTTTCAATACTACGTTGGTAATCTTTTATAAAGTTATATACGTCTCTACCGTTATTAAATTTAGCTTTAACTCCAATGCTACTCAAAAACTGTCTGATAACATCACCAATTTTTGTAAATACATTTTCGTTAAATTTAAAAGCTCCAGTTCTTACTGTGTCTGAAAACAAAGTTAACATTTCTTCTGCTTGTACAGCTGCTGGATCCTCTTTATATAACTCTAATCTTTCACGTATACCAAGATCTTTTATTAAATTAGGATTTATTTTATTTAGTTCTTGTTGTAGCGATTCACCAAGTCTAATTGCTGTGTCAGGACTTTTTCTAATAGTTTCATACACAAGAACATGTAAACCTTCATGTGAGCCATCTGCAATATTACCTAAATCTTTATTAACTATTACCGTTTGCTCTTTAGTATTAGGATCTTGAACTATTAAAGCACCTTGTCCTGATTTTTTTACAGCGTCAGACTTGTCTTCAGCAATATTATTTTTAAGTAAATAATCTTCTATCTCTTTAGTAGACATAGGTTTTTGAACACTAACAGTTTTTAAACCTGATAAAACACTTTTTACTTTTTCAGTTTCCTGGACTACAGCTTTAGTGCTAAAATCTTTAAGCAAATCGTTTATTTCTTTTACTCTTTGATTTTGTGGTTCTGTCAAAGCAGGTTCGTTAACTTGCTTTATTTCTTGTTGTAGTTTGTTTTTTTCTTTAACAAGCTCTACAATTTCACCTTGATCTTGTTCAGTTAAATTTAAAGGTTTAAGTTGATTTACAGCGCCTTGCGTTTGTCTAAAATTTAATTCTATTTCATCAGCTTGTTCAGAAGTTAAATTACCTCTTTGTACGTCACGCTTTAATTGTCTAACTAAAACTTTTTCAGCATTAGGTGATTGGCTTATTTTTATTTGTGCCTCACTTGTAGGTATATCTGTAGCAAAAGCTTGGCTGACGGTTTTAAACTCAGTAGGTTTTAAAAGTAAATCTGCCTTTATAGATTGATATGTCTCTTTACCTAATTGAACCCCTTTAGCTAAATTAACAGGCGCGCCATACAAACCGCTACCACCAACACCTAACGCAAACGCATCAGTAAGACCTTCGTTCCAAGGTTTGCCATTTACTACATTTTGTGTAGCTTGAGTTGCAACTTCTTCTAAACCACCTCCAACAGCTGCAACAGGAACACCGTATTTTTGCAAAGCGCCTTCATACATAGATACAATACTTTGCTTAAATGTTTTTTTAGCTTGATCTTCTCCAAGCTCTTTAACCATGTTTCTGTAAACTTTACCAGCAGCACCAGCACCAAACACCCCTTCAAAAAAACCTTCAGACATACCTATTAAAGTAGATTTTAAAAGCATTTCACCTTTAGTATCTTCAGGTGATTCTTCTAATTGAGTTCTCATTTCAGCAGCAGCGAGAGGTACACCAGCGCCTACAGTTAAACCAGTTCTTGTTAAACCTGCAGCTCCGCCAAACATCATAGACAAACTTATTGGCGCAGACTGAGCTAAACCTTCACCTAATAAATAAAAAGCATCTGAATAATTACCTTTTTTTAAGTTTTCACCTATACCACCTTCAATGTCATACAGATCTTTATATTGTTCTTGTATTGTTGCTAACTTCTCTTGTTCTTCTATAAGTCCGTCTAATAAAGGTCTAGTACCTATAGATTCTTCAAACTTCTGTAGATCAGTTTCTTGCCAACCAAGAGCTCTATTTATAGGATCACTAATTAACGAACCTACTTGGTAGACAAAAGAAGGTATAGAAAGCAATGCTTCACCTAAAGCTTTATCACCTTGCTTTAAAGATCTATATAAAGTTTTAGCTGAGCTTTCTTCTTTTAACTTTTCATTTAAAGTTTTATTAACTTCTTTTCTTCTTTCTATAAGTTGATTATATTGAGCTAGTCTTTTTGGTGAGTCAAGAGGTGTCATTTCACCTGGTCCAAAAAAAGTTAAACCTTCATTATCTCCAGCTAATAGCTTTATTTTATTGTCAATAGCTTGAATAGTTTCTAGCAACTCTTCAGGATTTTTTTCAGCAATAGGATCTTCAGCTGTAACTACAACCTCTTCAAGCTCTATTTCACCAAACTGATCTATAGCCGCTTGATCAAGAGCTGCTTGCTTGCGTCTTTTAAATATAGCTTCTGAAGAATTATCTATTTGTTGTGATTCCAAAGAAGTATCTACCGAGTCTGATTCCGTAATCTCGGGTGCTTGCCCGGTTGTCGGTGTTACAGTTGCACCCGTTTCCGCAACACCGTTTGTCTTTCCCTCATTAGGGTCAGTTTGTATTTCTTCTGTATCATTTACAGTTTCTAAACCAAACTCATTAACGTAATCATTTACTGACAAACCTTTTTCTTCGGCAGCTTGCGTAACTTGGTCTAAACTGTAATCAAAACCTTTGTATCTAAACATAATTTAATTTTATGGTAGGTTAGGTATATTATCTATTTCTACATTTGCAGTAGGTTTAAAGCTAACACCTGTTTCTAAAAATTTCAAAGCGGCTTTAACTTCGCCGTCTGTAGCACTATCAAATATAGTTACAGATCTATCAGCTCCTTCTACAGATTTAGTAAGTTTTCTAGTATCTTCTCCACCAACAGTTTCAGCTTTAGTTACGTTAATATTATACGGAGGTCTAGAGATTAATTTTTCTAAAGTATCTAAGCTTAAAACACCTCTACCTGGTTCTTGCGAAGGTCCTTCAGCGAACGCAGAACTAATGTCTAATTCTTCTATGTTTTCTAAAGCAGCTTCGTTTTGCTTAGAACCGCTAGTACTACTACCTGTAGAAGGTCTTTCAATTAGTTTACCTTCGCTTTGTTGATAGTACCTGACTTCGTCGGCTGCTATTGTTTCTTTTATTGTTGGGTTTTTTAACACCACTCCGTCTTTTATTACTTCAGTGTTAAATCCACCAGTCATTCTGTCTATTTCTTTATCAGTAATAAGAGTTTGAATTATATTATTTTGCTTATCAGCGTCTAACTTAAGCCACTCTTTAGCACTGATTTCTTCATTAAAATGATTTTCTAAAGCAGATAATATTTGTCCTGTGGGTAATTGACTTAAACCTTTAGCATACTTTAAAGTTTCAGTTTCAAACACAGGATTGTTTTTTAAAATATCAGGATTAAAATATTGTTTAGTAGATATTCTTTGTTTGTCTGTGCCGTCAACATTAGTAACAACATCTACTTTTTCTGTAAAAAATCCTTCTTTAGGTAAACCCTTGTTATCAACTATACCAGCAGTCTCTAAAGCAGCTACACCATCAAACGAAGAAGGTACTTCAGCTATAAGACCACCTTCCCACTTGTCTATGTTTCTGGTCCAGTTAAAATAATAGTTACCGTCTTCTGCAGGTTCAATATCTTTTAAATCTAAAATACCTTCTTTAACGTATTTCTTTATCATTTCATCATTAGGATTAATAACCATATCAACACCTAACATGTTACCATTTAATGTTTTAGATGTTTGTATACCTGAAAAAGATTTATTAGCAAGCGTGTTAGCAACAACCATATTTTGAAACTTCTCGTTACCAGTGCCAGCAAAATCGAAACCTTGACCTATGTTACCAGCGTTCATACCTTCTAGTGGTTCTATGTCTACTATAGTAGCACCTATCTTATCTGTAATACCACTCTGCCAAGTTTGATAATCTGAAACAGCTTTTAAATACTCAGCTCTAGTATTTCTATCTAAATCAGGATTCATCTTTAATTGAGTAGCCATTTCAATAACACCTATACCAAACTCATTACCATCTAATCTAGCTCTAGCTTGATCTTGAACATCTTGAAACAAAGTGCTTTTATTAATATCTTCTGTAGCAGAATTTAAACTATTATTATAATTTAAGGTAACATCGTTTAAAGCTAGTTGATATGCATTTTTTTTCTTTTGAACAGCAGCTGCTTTCTTTTTTCTATTATCAAAATAATTCTGCACGCCTTGAGCTAGCTGTTGTCCAAACTGATCCGAGGCTTGCGAATATATTTCTGCTGAACGATCAACGATTATTTGTGGATTTCTATAACTCATTTTTTACTTTATTAAAAACTATAACCTTGCGGCGTTAAAGTACTTACAGTGTTTACTTTAGGTCTTACACTAGGAGCTGCCTTTAATTTCCCACAGCTGATGAAGCTATACCTCCTAAAGAAGAGGCTACACCTCCCCATGCAGCAGCTTTAGCTTGATTAGCAGAAGCTTGATTAGCAGAAGCTTGTGTTATTTTACTAGCTGCTCTGTCAAGGTCCATGTTAGTTCTATTTTCAGCTGTTTGAAACTCAAATTGTCTTCCAGCTGATATAGCAGCTTGCTCTCTTTGCCCTTCTGATATTGCTATACTCTGAAGCCTTTGTTGTTCTGAAATTTTTTGTTGCTGCAAGTTAGCTTCACCTTGAGCTCTCATTTTTTCGTTATTAGCTTCTTGTTGCTCTATGCTAGCTGCAATACCTCTTTTACTTTGAAGAGCTGCTTGAGCTAAAGCTGTAGCTCCGCCAGCACTAGCGCCAGTTGCTCTAAGCGTGTCTAGCGTATTTGCTAAAGCGATATCAGCTTGTTCCATTTGTATTTCAGCTGCTTGCGTAGCAACTCCCATATTTTCAAACGGATTAGACATTTGACCACTCAGATCTTGTGCTAAATCACTTAAGTTTTTAGTGTTATCATAAGGATTTATAATATTTTCCCTAGCGTCTTTTACAGCTTGTAACTCTGCTTCAGCTCTACTCCTCTCATTTCTCGCTCCTTTTGCGGCTTGTTTTGCTTGGTTAGCTGCTACAGCCCCGCTAACTACAGAGGCTGCCGCGCCAACACCAGCTACAACTGCTGATATTGCTGCCATATTAATTTATTACTTTAGTTATTTCATGTGATGAACTTTTGTCAACGGTCCACCCTAATTTTTTATGCATCTCAATTAAAGGTTTAGATCTACCTATACTAAACATATACTTAACTCCATTAGCTTTACACACTTCCTCAGCTGCTTTTATTAAAAGCTCTATAGCATCTTTTCTGTCAGCTTCTCTGTAATCTGGATTAGATACAACCCACTCAAATAAAGCTCCCTTAGAGTTAGTATAATATATGAAACCTGCAGCGATAGGCACGTCTTTTTCTACAATAAGACCACCAGTACCGTTATCAGGTAAAAAATCTTTAGGTGGGTTAACCCATTCAGGCCACGCATCCCACCATAAGCACAATGTGTCCCAATCATTTTCTGTAAGTCTACGTATATTTAATTCCATTTGATTTAATAACTTGATTCTATATATTCAGAAGAAACTGCAAACAACTCTCTTGTTTTACCACCCTCACCTGGTACTTGTGTAGAGTTATCTGTTCTTATAGTTACAGTAGAATAATAACCTTTTACACCTGAAATACTTACGCCAAATAAAACTTCTTGTGATGTGGCTTGACTATTATTTATAAGGTTAGAAAAATACTTACCTTCTTTTTTATAAAAACCAGCATAATACTGTATAGAGTCTTGCGTGTAACCACCTTCATCGTAACTTAAAACAACGTTTGCAGTGTCGTTTAATTCAAAACTTCTAGCCGCTTCAAAAGAAGAAACTTCCCAACCGCTAGAACCTTCGTAATTAATTGTTTTAAATACTTTAGAAGCACTTACGTTAGGGTTAAATATAAATGTAATAAAAGAATCAGAATAAACATTATAAAAATTACTTCTATTATCATTTTTACCAAACTCCTGATAATTGTGTTCATATAAAACACCTTCGTTTACGCTATAAAATTTAGCTTTAACACTAAAAGCTTTTTCTGGCTTGTATGTAAATCTACTAGTCCAACCAAGAACAGACTCATCAAACGTTAAAGTTTGGTATGTATCTGAAAATTCATTGTTAGGGCCAGATGTCGTAGGTGTTATGTTGCTACCTTGCAAACTAACTAAATATTGCTTTGTATATATATCCCAAGCACCTACAGCTTTACCTGTTGACGACGATGAATCAAGATTTCCAAATTCATCTCTAAAGTAATCAACCATGCCGTAGTTAGATATCTCAGTTAAACCGTCTTGAGACAATCTCATTACAGAATTTCTATCTTTATCTACAAAATATTTTCTATAACCATATACAGCAAAACTTTCAGGATTTCTACTTATACCAAAATTACCAGCATAAGGAACTATTTGACCTATTACTAAATTAAATTGACTAACAGGTGTAGCGTTACCTTCAGCACTATATATAGCATCTTTATCTATTAAAGCTTTACTTACTTTATTTTCTTGGAATATAATTAAGTTAGTATCTTCAGCATATAATTTTTGTATGCTACCATTAGCTGGATCAACAGCTTTAGTTATATCTTCTGCTACATTAAAAACATTTGTATTGTTAATACCAGTTCTTGAATTAAATATACCAGAATATATAAGAGCATTTGTTCTTTGGCTACCATTTGGTTCTTGATCTACAAGATAAGCTCTTACACCATAATCAACATTTGTGTTATTAAAACCACCTTGTATTCTAGCTTCTTCTATAGACCAACTTGCGTTTTGAGCGTCATTACTGGGTGGGTGTGATGTTACTGGGTATGATCCGTTTAAACCAACTGGTACACCTGTGCTACCATCCCAAACAGGTGGAGTTGTAGAGGTTGGTGTTCCAGTATGTGTCTTTTTCAGTTGAAAAGCATTGAAATATTTTACTTCTAATATTGCTCCCATAATTAATATTGACAAGGCGTTTGACTACTAGGCACAACGAGACCTGTAGTGTTTGAAAATCTAATTACATACGCTCCATCTTTACTATATTCAGGGTTTAAAAAAACATTCGACGCTGTTGCACTAGATTTCATTCTTCTTATTCTGTAATCAACCCCAGTTGAACTTGTATATTCAGTGCTTAAAGAATTGTTTGTATATAATTGGGTTACGTATTTAGCTAAAGGTTCTCTAGCGAAGACATTCGTAGTAGTTGTAAATGTACTATTACAAGTAGTTTGATTTATTTGATATCTAAAAACAGTTTGTAAACTTCCGCTCTGTGGACCTATATTTTGGTCAGGACCTCCAGCCCCTGCTTGAGGATAATTAAAATCCCCATATTCAATATAACTAGCTGTTTCAGGGCTAGATAGAAAAGAAGGAGGTGTCGTGGCTGTGCAAGAAAAACCATTATCTGGAAATTGACTGTTTGTAAAAGTTCCAAATGTAGTAATATAGTTTCCATGCAATATTCTATATTCGCCAACCACACCAAAAGCATAAACTACACCGGCATATCTTCTATTTGTATTTGATTCTGTTTTACTTAGCGATATTTGAGGAAAATTGCTAGGTGGAGTAGTGTCTAAACCTTCTTTACTACTCCCATTGTAAAGCCAAGTACCTGTGAAAGTAGCAGGATTATTGTTTAAATCTAAAGCTGTAGTCCAAGCACTATTAGAATCCGCTCTATATGCTATTTGATATCTAATACTAGTTGTAGATTGAATAATAGGATTAAATTGCAACGGTTGTTGATTCCAAGGATTTATGTATATATATATTTTTCCACTTGTAAGGGAAAATGATTCTCTTTTATTTATAAAACCTGGTGAAGACCCTGGGGTTGGATTGGTGGTAGTTTGGGCAGGGTTGCATACACTCACCACCACGGGCGTACCCACTGATGGGTTTTGCTTTAACCCTATTAATAATCTCTTAGTATTATTACCTTGCGGCGAATTATATGTAGGTGCATTTTGGAATATAGTTGAGCTAATGTCATTTGTAAAACCTGAAGATGAACTTGGAGTAAAGTAAATAGCTGCACCAGAACCATCTGAGAAATCACTAATAGAACTTTTTTGAGGAAAATTACTAGTTGGTTCGTCAAAAACAACTTCAAAAGTTTTAGTGGTAGTTCCAATTTGAGGGCTACCATCGTCCGTAAGAACTAAATCAAAAGTGCAAGTTCCAGATGCAGATGGGTTTGTGTTTTGTACTTCATTTTGGTTCACAACAACAAAAAAACCATTACCAGTTGTATTCGTATTGTCAATAGTAAAATTTAAACCAACAGTATTTTGATTAGTATCAGCACTTCCATTAACTCCACTTAAGTTTTGTAATATCGATTGCTCACCAATTTCTTTTTGAATAGGTGTAGCGTTAGAATTATTTATCGTAGGAGCAACGTTGTCTAGATTACCGTTTTGAATCGGAAGTGTGGTAGGAGGGTTAGTTCCGGCAGCAAATTGGAATGTAAACTGGTAAGCTTGGTTACTTGAAGAATTAGGGCCATATAAAAACAAAGCATTTGTTCTTAACTCCCATTGCGTTCCGCCTAAACTTACTAAAGAAAATTCACTAGTTCTATTTGCGTTTGTATCATCTATAACAGAAACTAAACTTGCCGTGCCGTTTAGAGCAACTGAACTAAAATTTAAAAATTCAAAACCACTAGCTACAGCAGTGCCAATTGGCATGCCTTCGTTTTGAGAATAAGAAAAACCACCAATGCTTGTAGCACCTCCGCTTAAATTTCCAACAGCTGCATTTAAATCTTCTATTGTACCTGCGGTACTTGTTTCGTAATATAAATCAATTTTTGATACTGTAGGGGTTGTTTCAAATATAGTTAAATTTTCTACTTTAGGGTAAAAAGCTGGAGTTCCAGTTGTAGCATTTTCAACTCCAAATTGATCTGCAGAGTTTTGTGATGTAACAAATTCAGCTACAAATGGGTTTGATTCTGATTTGAAAAAAGGATAATATGGATTTTCATCACTTGTTATAGGTTTATTTGGTGGAGTTCCTGCATAATCCACCACGTCAAATAAATCAAATAAATCTTCTATATTATTAGTGGTAAAAGAAACTCTATCGTCATTTGATATATATTGCTCGTTACCTATGTTACTAAACGCTGCAACTGTATTTTCAACTCTACCAAAAAGCTTAACGCTACTTCTAAATGTTTTATCTTGAGGTCCAACTTCTGTTAAATCTCTAGGCACTTTGTTTATATTGTCGTTAATTAAAGTAATAAATGAAGTATTAAGATCTGAAGTAGTACTATTAAGAGGAAGTCCTTTTATAGCGCCTGCAGTATATACATTATAATACTCTTGCTGTATTTGTTTAACAACAATTTTAAAAGTATACCAACCTAAAGGATTATAATCATCAGAAGTAGAATCACTGCTATACAAGCCCGGCGTTAATAAAGCCTCGTTTTTATTACTCTGTATAGCTTCGTTGATTGATACCTTTAGCGAATCACCTAAATAAGTAATAGAATCATTTAAATCTCTATACGGCAAGTATATTGTATCCGCTCCAAAACCACCTAATGAAGGATTCTGATCATTTGAAAGTATAACAGTTGATTGTCTACCATACCTATCAGCTAAAACAATACCTACTTGATAGTTTCTATTTTGTTTTAAAGTATGATTAGGATATTCTATAGTAGTTTTATTTTGCTCGTAGGGGGTAGTATCTGATGGTTCATATTTCTCGTTAGCACCTACTTGATATTTTATAAAGTTCGGTGGAGTATGTTTATCTTGAAAATTACTATATACAACCCTATTAGATATAATCTCTTGACCTAATGCTTTTACAGGAACTTTATCATAAACTCTAGTTATTTCTTTTTCAGGTAAAGTTTTATATGGTTTTTGTGACAAATAAGTAAACTCAAATATAGATCCACTACCAACATTATTAACAAAGTCGGTGTCAACCTGTATTGTTTCAACTACTTGCAATGCTAAAGCATCAGATTCTTTATATATAATATCTATTTCAGAAACTTTAAAATCATTTTGCAATTGATCACCTGGAGAAGGGAGTGGTATTTGTAAATCTATTTTGTTTACTTTATTCTGCATAAATTCAACAATAGTACTTCCGAAAGTTTGCTGCTCATCACCTTCTAAAAAATAACCATCTTGCTTTGGTATAAAACAAGGTTGAGTAAATGGAGCTATTAAAGAATATTCGCCGTCATCAAATTTAAATCTATAGCTAAATCTTACAAACTTATCTTCTAAAAACTGAGGATCACCAGGAAAGGTAGATTCATAATAAGGATTTTGAACGTTAGTAGGAGAAGTAGCAGGATCTTGATTTAAAGGTATAAATTCACTAAACGCATCGTACATAGTGCATTCATCTTCGCCCGAAGCGGCTGCAAGTGGAGAAGGCTTTATTAAAAGTATAGGCTCGTATGGATAGTATTTTGCAACTGAAATCTGATCTTCATTTTCGTAATAAGTTGTACCATTTAATGCTGCATTAATAGCAAAATTAATATTTATTTTCCTAGGTTGATTTCTGTTGTCAGTAAAAAACAAAAAGTCTTCTAAAACATTAACGCCTATTATAGGGCGATTGGTTGAAAAATTAAGAAAAGCCCCTTCAACTAATTTTTGAATTGGTGGTGCTGCTGTAGGATTTGGCGTATCAGTTAAATTACATTGATATATAAAGTTTTTAGCAGATGAGCTATAAGTAGGAGTTGCTGTGTTATATGGATCTGTATAATCTGTAAAAAATAAATATACATTACCATCTGATTCATTTACAAAATAACCTATGCAGGTTAAATTTGAAGCACCTGAATGATTTTCAAAATCAAATCTACTCACGTTACCTAACACATTTTCTAACGCGCCAACATCATCACCTTCTGATTTACTAACCTGTATGTTTATAGCATCTCGATATTCTCCACTTGGTACAAGTCTAGCATCTAAGTCTTTATTCATCTTAGACTTTAGAAAAGCATTTTTAACTTCAGCCATTTAATTTTAGTGTTTTATCCATTTAGACTTACCACGCATAACTTGTACAATTTGATCTAATTTAATATTAGACAAACGTATTTTAGCGTTTCTTAATTGAGCGCTAGCTTCTTTCTTAAGTCTTTGTATTATGTACTCTGGTTGATTAATTCTACTAGCTAGTATAGCATGCTTTAGATAAGCATAGAGAGCTTCTTCAGCTAACTTAGGTATTCTGGTATCTAAGTCAGTAGAAAGCCCGTCAGAGATGTACTCAAAAACAATTAACTTATCTACTAAATTCGCTGAAAAAGACATTTTACCTTCTCTTTCATTTATGTTAAAATAACCATTTATGTTTGCGTACTTAGGATCTAAGCCATACAGTTGACCATAACCAAATTCAGGGGCACCATAATAATATTCCCAACCAAATTCAGTACTGTTAGCTAAATTGTTATCTGGGTAATTTCCTTTTAAATAATTATTTTTCCATCTATCTTCTACAATAGATGTGCCCGATACATCACTATCAAAGTTGTCTTGTAATGGAACGCCTTTGTTATCTTGCAAAGGTATATTATATGGATTACTTGTTAGATTATTTGTAGGAAGTATAGGGTGTTGAACACCTTGATTGTCGACCCAATATAAATTAACATAGTTAACGTAATCTTGCGGTAACACTACACTCAAGTTATGTGGTATTGTTAGCTCTTGAGAATTTACACTTTTTAATGTGTCATAACTAAATTCTTGCATAGCTCTTTTAGCGTGGAATATAACGTCAGTTCTTTTAACACTTGGTATAAGTTTACCAGCACCAACAAACGCAACTAAAAAATTGTTTATAACGTCGTTAAGTGCTGTGTAAGCATATGAACCATAATTATCTTCAACTACATTTCCAAATGCTTTTTGATTAATGTCAACGCCGTAGTTGCCACCGTCAAGTTTTTTAAGTTGCACGACAAAATATGTTGTTGGTCGTGATTGTTCTTTAACATAATTTATTATAGTAACTGATAAACCTGGTCCATATGAAGCAGTGCCGTAACCTTGACCAGTCCACGTTATTCTAGTTACATTATTACCTTGATCGACTACAGTACTAACAAATGCCCATCCGTCGTTACCAATCATACCAGAGTTCCAATTAGCATCTGGCACAAGTATTAACGCTCCAACTTCTACGTTAGATGTTAAAGAATCAGTTGCAACTTCTACATAAGATTGAGGTGTAGGTGAAGCTAAATTAACAGTAGAAGTTACAAGTCCAAGTGTAATTGTATTACCAGAAACTGTATATGCATCAGTATATTCTGTCCAACTACCAGGTATTGCTGTTAAACTAGAATATAATTTAAAATTATTTAAAGAATATTTTTCATTAACGCTTTGCTTGTAGCCATAAAACTCTAAATCAGTATCAAACGTTGTTGATAAAACCCATGGTGTGGACGTAAGAAAACCTGTATAACTTGAACTTGATGGAACGTTAAATCTAAAGCCTTGAGCGCCTTCGTAATATTGCCGATTGTTTTCTGTTATTAATGACATCTATTAACTTTTTTTGTTTGCTTCGGTTTGCGCTACTTCAGCTGATGCAGCTTGTATAATTTGTGGGTCACGTATAACTATACCAGAATATTGTAGTATTTTAAGAATAATATTAACTTGTTCACTTGAGTTTAATTCAAAATCTTGAGAACCAGAAGCAGAATATATATATTGACCTTGAGCTCCAATACCGTAATCCCATAAAACATTTCTTGGTTTTCTTATAAACGAAGCTTCTATGCTAGAAGTTATATCAATAGGTCTTATAAATAAAGTATTATTTTCGTATAGATATGTAGGGAATGATTTTGTAGATTTTGTAAGTGGAGAAGATTGTATGTTGTAAAAATCACTACGCTGTAGTCTTTGTAGTTCTACTGGATCACCTGCCGCAGGATTAAATACTATTGTTCCAAGCCTATAAAAAGATAATTCATTAGTAGACGGGTTATCGTTGTAAACAATACCGTCTCCAGTATTTAAATCTATAGTTGGCAAATCAAAAGCGCCAGGAACAATAACATTGTTGTTTAATTTAGGTAAACAATTACCTATAGCTTTAAATATAGACATGTTTTCATCTATATTCATTTGCCTATCAGAATAATCGAAATCTGCTTGTGGCACTCGTAATTGTTGATTTAAGTCATCAAAATACTGCTCAAACGTATCTAGTTGAACCTGTGTAGCTGTTTTATTAAATTCATCAGGCGTTATATAACCACGTTGCTCTTTATTTATAATAAGTAAAACAGTTTGATATACAGTGTTTACGTTTATTGCCATTTATATTTTTTTTAAGTATAAGGGCCCGAGTGAACGAGCCCTATACTATTGTTACATGTTATTTTAGCTTTTTCTCGATAGACTTGAAGACTTCTACACCTTCGTCAGTCTTAAAGAAAGCTGCCATAGCAGAGTAAGGATTTTCTTCAAACGGCACGCTCATTAATTTTTTACCATTTGATGCCCATGTAAATGATCTTTGATCGTCTGCTAGTTTTATAATTTTAGCTTCTGTAGCTAATATAGCAAAGTTTCTAAGCTGTACATTTTCATCTTTAGCAAGATCAATAAACAAAGCTGGGTTTTGTCTAGCAAACATAAGTGCATCTCGTTTTAATTCTTTAGACGACATTTGATTTACTTTACTTCCAACTTCAACACGCATAATAGCTTCTAAATGATCTACATCCATACTTCTTGCGGCATTGAGCGCATCAATTTGCAACTCCATAATATCTAATTCATCGTGAGCTTCAACGACTGAATCATATTCTTTATAACGTTTTCCTTTGTAAGGGTGATACAATGATAACAATTTTTGCAAAGCTTGAAACCGTTTAGGTACAACAAGCGCACCATCTTTGAAAAGTATAGTTCCAATAGTAGCTTCACCTTCTTGTTCATCTCTAAACGGGCTATCCATATTGGTTGCATATCGCAACTCTCTTTGAGTATTAGTTTCTTCATCATACCACAACATAGGTACTTTTGCGCTATGTTTAGATGGTATTCTTAATGTTAACGGTTTGTATCTTCCAGTTACAAAATACGTTCTATCTTTAATTTCCCAGCTTTTTTCTACAGCTGGTTTTTCTTTTATTTTTGCCATGATATAATATAATATAATTGTTAAATAAAGGCTCTGGGCGCCGAAGCGCCCGTTACCTTTAAAATAATCTTACTTAGTAAATAATACAAAGTTGTTAGCACCTTGTACACAAAGACATCTTTCAGATAGGAAGTTTACTTCCATTGCATCAAGGTCACTTGTGAAAGCACCACCAACAGATCCAGTCAACCAAGACTTCATACGACGATCGTCAGTTTGTGACGCTCTGTATCGTACGTGCAAGAATGGACGACGGATGTTAGTACCAAGAATTTGATCGTATACAGTTGATGTACCTGCAGGAATCAATACTCCGTCAATAGCGCTAACGCCAAATCCTGGAGGAATTAATCCATCTTCGATCGCACCTCTTGTAGAAGCATCGTTTAGATATTTCCAGTCAGTTTTGTAGAAGTCATAAGAACCTCTGCGGAAACCGCTGAATCCTAAATTCAATGCCATATCTTCTGAATTTTCGAAGATACCAAAAGAAGTACCACCAGAGTAAGCAGCGTTTACTGCAGCTAACATGTCATCAAAACCTAGCGAAGTTTCACGATTCAAGAAAAGCATGTTTTCTTCAATAGCTCCCTGTGTGTCTAAGTTTCTTAGAATATTATCAAACTCAGTTAGCTGTGTAGCAGCGGCATTAAAGCCAGACTCTACATTACCACGAGACTGAATAGCAGCAAATAAACCTTCTGTACCTTTAAATCCAGCGTTAAAAGCGGAACCAGCACCTAAAGTAGTATCAGCTTTTTCGCCTTCAACCATAGCCATTTCTAAGTAATCTTCGAAACGTAGGCGAGTTTCAGACTCAGCTTTTAGATACCATAGATATCCAGATGTTCCGTCTTCTGTAGCAACTTCAACCCAACCGATCTGAGCAGTGTCAGAACCAGAAACTACATACTTGTTTCTAATAATAATTGGTGAGTTAGAAAACTGAGTAAACGCAGGGTCTACACTTACATAACCATCAGCAACAGTAGTTGAAGTGTTATTAGGTGTAGATGAACCTTTCGCATATTCAGATCCATAAACGAAAATCTTAATACCTGTGGTTGCAAGAATTGCAGTAGTTGTAGCGTCATAAGGAGCTACAGTTAAAGCACCAGTGTTTAGGTTTGAAGCAGTTACAACACCTGTTAACTCGTTACCAGCGCCGTCCAAAGCAACAATAGTTGAATTTGGAGAAACAACGTTTTTAACGTCAGCTGCAACAGGAATAGTAATTGTGTTAGTCTGGTCGTTTGTACAGCCTTCATAAGCAATATGCAAACGATTTTGCTCAGACCAGATGACTTGATCAGAAGTCATTGGCATTTCAGCGCCTACCATACGCAAGAATCCAGAAAGCGTACGATTTCCGTATCGCTCTACTTCTTGCTCATAAATCTCAGGTAGATACTGCTGTGCAAATGTATCAGAATCGCCAGTACCGCTTCCTCCGTTAAACGAAAGAAAATTTGTATCTAGCAATTGTTGTTGTTGAGATGGGACAATACTCCCAAATAAAGGACTTATAGCCATAATTAATTAATTTAGTTTTTTAATGTTACTTTTTTAATTTTAAGTTTTGAAGAATCAACACCACTAATAGCCTTAACTTTTAATCCATTTACAAATACTTCACCTTGAGTTGTTTGTCTTGGTTCAGTCGAAATGTTTTTTGACTTAGCCATAACATCTTTAACAGCGTCAGCTTTTCCTTGTTCATAGAAATGTTGAGCTAAAGTATCAGCATTTCTAGCCGCATACAAAGCTTTATGATAACCTGACAAATCTGTTATTTTGTTTTCTTTATCTAGGAACGTCCCAATAAAATTAGTAATATCAGACTGAGCGTCAGCTATCTGCTTTGGATTTTTAACACCATACCTAAACTTCTTGTCCCCAACGTTGAAATCAAAACCTTTGAAATCATCAGTCAAAAAATTATTAGTACGGCTAACAAAATCGCTATGCATTTGCTTTACAGTATTTTGTTCTTCATTGTATCGATTGAAAAATTCTACTGCTTTTTGTTGCTCTTGGGTTACGCCTGGTCTCAACTTGATCTCGTCGTAATACTTACCTTTTAAGTCTTCCAAAAAGTTTTTAGCTTTTCCAACTTCTTCTTTAAACGCAATTTTCTTTTTGCGTATTTCTTTTTCGTCGTCCAACTCTTCATCATAACCAAAGTCTTCTAATAAAAGACTTACATCATCATAATCAAGATGTGGGCGTGTTTGTTTATAATATTCTCTTACCAATGTAGTGTTATCTACACTTGAGTAATCTGCATTGAGCCGAACATAATCTTCGACTGTACCACCAGTCTCTTCCATAAAAGAAACTAGCTTTTCAATATTTTCAGGTAACTGTGGTGTTGGTTCTGTTTGTTGTACAGGTTCTTTAGAAACTTCAACTGGATCATTAACTTCAGTTTCTTCAACTAAAGTTAAAGGTGTTTCTATTTTCTCTTCGGTTTCCCGTACTTCTTCAACCACTTCTTGGCTGTCGCTACTGTCTTTGGATCCTTTGATAGCAACATCGCTACCATCTGTCTCTTGTGTTTGAACGGCATCTTCTTGTTTTATTTCAACTTTAGTTACTTCAGGTACTACTTCACCTTGAACCTCTACAGCTGTACTAGGTATTTCAATTTTAGTTACCTCGTTTGTTTTGCCTAAATTTTTAGGTTTAGAAGGTTTTTTAGCTTTAAACTCACCTTCTTGCTTTACTTCTTCTGACATAATATAATATAATTAAATAATTAAAAGTTTTTTTTACCGAGGTTCAAACTGTTCTAAGCCAAATCCTCCAAGTGAATCATTACCAGCTGACTCAAAGTTTTTTGGTAATTCGTCATTTTGTCTTTGTGATATCATTTCTGACTGTTGCGTGCCAATTATTCTAGCACGCTCATCTTTACGATTTTCTATTTCTTTTTCTTTTTCTTTTTCAACTCTAGCTCTAGCTTCAGCTAATTGAATATTGTAATTAAACTCTTCTGCCATTAATTGTTTTTTAATTTCAGCTTCTGTTTGCATACGTTGTATTTCAAATTGAGATTTACCTTGTTCTAATTGCAATTTACTTTCTGTTAAAGCTTGTTGTTTTTGCATCTCCGCTAAAGCGGCTTGCTCGTTTGCTTGAGCGTTAGCTTGAGCTTGGGCTTGTATATTAGCTTGAGCAGCAGATTGATCTCTTTCTTGTTTTTGCTTACGTTTTATTTTAAGCATTTGATTTGCTAGTTTAATATTAGATATTTGTTCTATGTCTATAATATCTTCTAAATCAACTCCGCCAGTTTGTAATGCTATTTGTATATTTTTTTGAAGCATTTGTTTGTCTTCTTCCTCAGGTTCTAATTCTAAAAATATACCAAACTCATGCATATTTAAATTATACATTTGTTCTAAAGTGCTTGTGTTAAAAGAACTTATACTATTCATTAAAGCATTTTTAGTTAACGGAAAACTTAACATATCTGCAGCTCTTAAACTTATATTCTCAGCTGTTCTTACTGTTAAATACATTAGCGACTGTAAAATATGTTTAGTAGCTGTATTAGACGCAGCTGCTGCTAGTTTTTGTAAACCCACTAAAGCATCTTTAGTTGGTTGACTACCATCTCTAGCTTCGTTTAATCCTGTCACATCACGTATCATTTGTAAATAATATTGATACGTTTGTACTAGTGCACTTATTTTAGCTTGACCATTTGAGGTTTGTAACTCTTGAATAGGTACTTTACCAGGATTTAAATCACCATCTATCGTTTTAGATCTTCCTACAATACTACCAGTTTGAAAGTACATGTTCAAAGCTTCTTGAGGATTGTAATTTGTACCGTTTCCTAAATCAACTTCTGATAATCCATCAACGTCTACAAACACCCCATCTGGTACCATTCTAGCTAGAACTTGTTGTATCTTTAAATGAGTAAGCTGTATCATGTCAGCAAAACCAATACACTTACTTACAATACTTTCTATTCTGCCTTTATACATACGTGGCGCAGATATAGAATAGTTCATTTGAACTTTAGTTTGATTACTATAAGGCCTTGTCATATTTTCAGCTAACTCCCACTTAAGCATTTTTTCATGACCAAGAATTTTAGCTCCGCTGTATAATACTTCTATAGCTCTATGTACTCTTTCAAAATTATCGTTTTCAGGAGGATTAAAATCACCTGGCTTTTCTAAAGCTTTCAACAAACCTTGATCTGTTTGTTTAATTTTAAATACTTGATTGTTATATGTTTTGTATTCAAAATATAAAACTTGTATATTATTATACTTATCATCTTGACCATAGTAGTTTCTAGTATAATTAGAATCACCTGGATATTTTTGTATTTCTTCTAGTTCAGTACTAGTTAAATATGGAAATTGCTTTTTAAGTTCTTCTAAACTTACACTTTTAACTTCTCCAACATAGTATATATCTTCAAAATTAGGATCTTCTGTATATGAATAAACTAAATTAGCAGGATCTACATAATTAACTACAACACCGTTTGCTAAATTAAAATCTGTTTTAACGCAGCTTATACCTAAAACAACTAAATCGTAAGCTAATCTCTTTTTTATTTCTTCGTATTTATTATAATTAAATACATTATTTATTAACTCTTCCTCTGCTATTTCTACAGCTTGTTTATAGCTTAATTGCATGTGAAGCTCTAGTTCTTCTTTACTTTTAGGCAATTGATCTTCTGGCACGTTAGATCTTTGTAAGTCTATATTAAAATTAGCTTTTGCTTCTTTTATTAAATTTCCAGCAAAAGCATCTTGTGCTAAACCTGTAGCATGCGCGGTTCTTTCTCTAGTAGAATAAGGATCTGTTGCAAAAGATTTTATTTCATATCCTTTGTCAGTCATACCGTTTACTACAATATCTATAAACTTAGATAAAACTGCTACTGGCTTCCAGTCTAAATTTAAATAAGATAAATCACCATTTATTGATAATTCATCTTTATATTTAGCTACAGACTGTTCTCCTCTAGCATAAAGCCTTAATCTATGAAAATCTTGCCAGTTATTACCAAAACGACCACCGGCGCCTAAGCCCCGATCACCTCTAAACCATTCGTTCTCAATAGCTCTACCTACTTGATAACCGTAATCTAAAGTATTCTTTTCTGCGTCTGGTACCACCTGACTTGGAAATGAACTATTAACATTAGTGTAAATCATCTATTTTATTATTTTTGATGTATAACCTGTATTGTCATATTTGCCGAAGCTTAGACTAACTGGATCTTTTTGTACTAATTGAACTGGAGTATATTTGTTTTTATTACAAGCCATTATAGCTAAACCAGAACTTATTGTTGCGTCAAACTTTGTTCTATTGTTTATATTAAACTTAGCCCAATCTTCTAGCGTTCTTTGAAAATACATATTTCCATATTCACTTTCTTTTAATCCTACATAATCTTCTATGTAAGACTCAATAGCAGCGGCGTGCGCTTGCTTAATATCTTCTGATGAGTTAGGTATACCACCTATTTCTCTTTCTGCAACTGAAAGCTTGTTATAAAGTTTATCAGGTCTATTAATAGAAAACTTTCTGTAACCTCTACGCTTTAAATAATACAGTAACCTTGGTTTGTTGTTCTCCGCTAGTATAGGCATACTATAAAAATGTAATGCCATAAGCACATCTTCAAAAAATATTTCCGCTGTTGGTGGTCTTGATATGTACTCTAAGAAAAACATATTAAATGGAGCGTCTTCCATACTGAACTTAGTTAGACCATGCAAAGATCCTTTAGAACCTTGTTTATCTACGGTACCTGATATATCGTAAGAGTCACAACCAAAAGCGCCAATATGTTCATTACCAGGATATTTAACTCCATTTTTTATTATTACACGGTTTTGTAAATTTCTAGGTGGAATCCAAGACACAAGAAATCTACCATTTTTTTCAGGGTAAAAATTAACTGTAGTATCTTTTACACCACCAGCC
>Ga0208159_1000143_pt1 | contig 28980 bp, 43 predicted proteins | sample 9_EtaG_FD_184082 | JGI IMG/M metagenome (GOLD analysis project Ga0208159, IMG submission 184082) | Marine viral communities from the Subarctic Pacific Ocean - 9_ETSP_OMZ_AT15188 metaG (SPAdes) (version 2) | ecosystem: Environmental > Aquatic > Marine > Oceanic | place: Pacific Ocean | collected... | reverse complement strand
CCTGGTAGAAAACTAACTGTAACTGGTGATGTATCAGGAGATGCAAATAATTTACTAATAGCGAATGAAAATGATACTGATGGAGATTCAGCTAGTATCGGATTTAGTATGCTTAGTAACGATACTTTTGTAAAAGCTGGTATATTTTTTAAAAGAACTACAACGCAAGGTCGTGGAGATTTAATTTTTGCAACTAATGATGAGGTTAATGGCAATAACGTTACTTTATCAAATGCAAGAATGACTATTAATAGGTCAGGAAACGTAGGTATTGGGACTGCATCGCCTGTTAACAAATTATCTATAGTAGGTTCTGCAAATACAGGTATGAACATACAAGCAGGTACTTCAAATATAGCATATTTAGATTTTGGTGATTCTGATGATACTAATTTTGGGGGTATAAATTATAACAATGCTGATGATACTTTAAATTTAAGAGCAGGAAACACTAATAAATTGACCATTACCTCTTCAGGAAACGTAGGAATTGGAACGACAAGTCCTAATAATCCAGCAGGCAATGTATCTTTACATATATCTGGTACAACTGGTTCAGAACTCATATTAGAAAGAGACGATAACGGAGTGGTTGCTGATGATTTTATCGGTGGATTAGCTTTTTTAAATTCAGATGCATCAAACACACCACCACATTATCTTGGTATAACTGCAAGAGCTACAAATGAATTTGGAGCAAGTCGATTAGAATTTTTTAGCAGTTTTGAACAATACCCATCTGGTACTGCTGATATGATTCTTAATGAATCGGGTCATCTCGGCATAGGAACGTCATCGCCTGGTGCTAATTTGCAAATTGGTTCTGCGACACACGCACCAAACAGTAATTTAACTAACAATCTTTTACAAATTAAATCACCATCAGGTTTTGGATATATAACAATTGGAAATGGGGATACTGCAAACTCTACATCATACATTGGTGGTGCTTCAGGACTAACAGTATTTGGAACTGTTACAGATGCTGGAGTTCAAACAGAGCATATGCGTATATTTAATGACGGAACAGTTGGCATAGGAACAACATCGCCTTCAGCGAAACTTCACATTATAGATACTACAAATCCAGCTACTACTTCAGGAAGTTTAATTGTAGAAGGTAGGAGAGATGGTGGTGCTAATGTACTTTCTTTAAGGGCAAAAGATGCAAGTAATCCTTCAGATGCTTTACCTAATGGACAAGGTGCAGTAATGAGGTTTCAAGGTTTTGATGGAACTGACTTTGAAAATATGGGATATATTTTTACTGGGGCAGATGGTCAAGCAGTTGCAAATGGAGATGCACCAAGTTTTATGGCTTTTGGTACAAGTGCTGATGGTAGTTCATCACCTACAGAACGTATGCGTATTCGTTCAACTGGTGTTGTAGAAGTAAATTCACAAGGTGGTGCAGATGCATTAGAAAGACATCAGACTTTCACAATGAATTGTACAGCAGGTAATTCAGGTGTATCTAAAGCATTTGTTACAATAGGAGATACTTGTTCACTAGATTTTCACGTAATTGTGAAAGATAGTGCAGATGCTACGAATGTTGGCGTTATGAGAGGTAACGTATCAGTTGCTAACGATACAGCAGATGTAGATTCAATGTCTTCAAGTTTTTCAGGTAATGTAACAGGCATATCAGCAGGTTACTCAAGTACAACAAATACTTTGACTTTGACTTGTACTTACGCTTTATCAACGCCAGTTGTATTTATAGCAGTTAATGGAATATCAAATACTACCTTAGCAAGGTCAGGTGATTGCTCACCATAATAGAAAAAAGATATATATTTGTAATAAATTAAATTAAAAAATTATGGCAAAAGCAAAAAACACTTACACTTGGAATTGCAGAACTGTAGACTGCTACCCTACTTTTGAAGATAATGCAGATGTAGTTTACAACGTGCATTGGAGATTAAACTGTACTTCTGACAAAGTTGATGCTGAAGATAATAAATACGTAGCATCTGTATATGGAACACAAGCAATATCTACAGAAGATATTAAAGACTTCATTCCATTTGCAGATTTAAGCAATGCTACAGTTAGTGGTTGGGTAGAAACTACAATGGGTGATGAAGAAGTTGCTGAATTAAAAAGCAACTTAGATGCTAACATTGAATCTCAAATCAACCCTACTTCTGTAACATTAACAGTATCTGAATAAAAATAATTATATATTTCTTTATATAAGTTTGTAGTATTATTTGTTTAACAATTAAATTTTAATACTATGGCTTCGACTGGGCTTATGAATGGAACACTTCTTGTACTTCAAATAAGTACAGATGGTAATACGTTCACTAATTTAGGACACTCAACTTCATCAAGTTTATCATTTGCTTTGGATACTCCTGAAGCTACCTCTAAAGATAGTGGTGGATACAGAGAGGTTATTGCAGGTGCAAGATCAATCGATATTAGTTTCGATTCTTTTGTTGCCTATGATGATACTGTAGATGTCGATACTATGATAGGACACGCAAATAGTAGAACAAAAATTCACGCAAGATTTGGTACTGCCGTAAGTGGTGATACTACTTATGCAGTTCAAGGGTTTATCAGTTCTATTGATTACACGGCAGATGCAGAAGCACCTATTACTTTTTCAGGTACTTTTACTTCTACTGGTGCAGTTTCTATAGGTACTAACTAATAATTTTTATATTAGAATTATTAATGTTAGTTTTACTTAATGAATAGTAAAAGAGGTTACATAAATATAGAGATTGGAGGGAAAGAAAGAACCCTCCATTTCTCTATGAATTTTTGGTGTCACTTTACAGAAACTCTTGGCATTGGTCTTAACGATTTAGAAAAATACTTTACATCAGATAACTTAAATATATCATCAATCAGAGCATTGATATATTCAGGTCTTATTGCGTATGATCAGGAAGAAAAAAATCCAGTAGATTATACTATATATGATGTTGGTAATTGGTTAGAAGACTTTGGTGCAGAAGAACTACAAAAGGTGATGACTGCATTAACTGAATCTAGGATACTTGGTAATGATCTTAATATGGGAATACCAAGAGTATCAAAGGAAGAAGTAAAAAAAAAGTAGATACTGATATTTGGGAAGATATCTTAGATTTCTACATTGGTCAATGTGGAATACACCCTGATACATTTTGGAGAAATACATTTGCAGAGAATACTAGAATGTCTGAATCTTTTCAGATACATCAGAACCTAGAATGGGAACGACTGCGTTATATATCAACTATGCTTATAAATGTGAACGCAACTAAATCATCACAAAGAATACAACCGAATAAACTATTTAAATTACCACAAGATAATGCACTTAAAAAGAAAGTATCAAAACCTTTAAGTAAAGAAGAGTTAGATAACGTTTTGAAAGACTGGGATAAGACTATGACTGAAGGTAAAATATCTAAGATGTAAAATATTTATATTTGTTACTAAATTCTAATATATGGCTACAGAAAGATTAAAGTTTGAGTTTGATGGTGATGCATCGAAGTTTACCCAAGCAATAAGAAAAAGCGAAAAAAGTGTTGATGGATTTAGTTCTAACCTTGCAAAAGTAGGGGGTGTTATCGCAGGTGCTTTTGCAGTAGATAAGATAATGGAGTTTGGTAGTAGTGTAATAGAAACTACTGCTACATTTCAAAGGTTTGAATCTGTACTTACAAATACTTTAGGTAGTTCTTCAGAAGCACAAAAAGCATTAGATAGGATTACAGACTTTGCATCTAAAACACCATTTAGTGTTTCAGAATTAACAGATAGTTTTGTACGTCTTGCAAATCAGGGTTTTAAACCTACATCAGAGGAGATGAGGAAACTTGGTGATCTTGCATCATCAACTGGTAAAGATTTTGTACAACTTACAGAAGCAGTTATAGATGCTCAGGTTGGTGAGTTTGAGAGATTAAAAGAATTTGGTATAAGAGCAAGTAAACAAGGTGATCAGGTAACATTTGCTTTTAAAGGTGTTAAAACACAAGTAGATTTTACTGCTGATGCAATAAATGATTATGTACTCTCATTAGGTGATTTAGAAGGAGTATCAGGTGCAATGGTTGGAATATCAAAAACACTTGGTGGTCAAATTTCAAACTTAGGTGATAACTTTGATAGATTAAAAGTTGCTATAGGTGAAAAATTACAACCTATATTATCAACTGCTATATCTACATTTTCAAGTTTATTTGATAAAATAACAAATTTATTAAATCCACAAGAAGCATTGATAAATAAATTTAGGGATGCTAAGAAAGCAGTAGATGAAATTGAGGAAGCATCATCGGATTTATCTGACACACAAAAAAAATTACTTGAAATTTCTAATGCAAGAAAAAGACAAAGGTTAGCAGAAATTGAAAAGGAAATACAAGATGCAACTAAAAATCTAACTTCTAAGATAGAAGAACAAAAGAAAGAATTAAAAGATGCAAATGAAGAATTAATCAAAAGAAAAAGAATATTAGATGAACAAGAATCGAGAACTAATGCAACTGCATCTAATACAGAACATTTTACCAAAAGATTAGAAGAACAAAACATAGAAGTTACTGAGCAAGAAAATAAACTTAATTTACTTAATGAACAACTAACTTCTTTTAAAACAAAAATAGATGAAATAATAAATCCACAAGAACAGGTTATTGAAAAAACACAAACTACAAACAAAGAGTTAGAAAAACAAAAATTAATTTTAGATGAGGTAAAAAAATCATTATCAAACTTACAGAATCAACAAATTGTATATGGAAGTGAAATAGACATTGCTTCAGAAAAAATAAAAATTTATCAAGATGCAATGGTAGATTTGCTTAATGCAGGTATGAAGCCTACAGATGCTTCATTTGTTTCTATGAAAGCAAATGTTGAAGGTTTAAGCGAAGCACAAGATTCTCTTAATAGAGATTATGAAGAAACTGTAAAACAATTAGAATCAGTATTTGGGGCACAAGAAAAAGTAAATGAAGAAATAGATAAGACTAATGAAAAAGCAAAAGACCCAACATTCACAGAATTAATTGAACAATATAGAAACGCTACTGGTAAATTAAAAGAAGAATTATCAGGTGTATTATCAGATAAAATTTTTGGTGCTTTTATAGATGGATTGAAGGGTGTTGCACAAGCCACAGTAATGGCATTCGCAGATATGGCAATCGAAGGAAAAAAATCATTCGGTGAAATGATTAATGTTATATCGAAAATGATTCAAAAAATGGTTGTGGCATTATTGATACAAACTGCATTACAAGCACTATTTCAAGGAGTTCCATTTAAAGCTATCTTAAAAACTTTAGCAGTAGGTACTGCAATAATAGCAGGTGCAGGTATTTTAGCCAAAGCGACTGAACCAAAACAAGTTCAAGGTTTTGCAAAAGGTGGTATTGTTACAAGACCAACTATGGGGATTATAGGTGAGGCAGGTCAATCCGAAGCAGTCATACCTTTAAACAGATTACCACAAATGATGGGATCAATAGGTGGTAATCAGAAAGGCGAGTTTACACTTAGAGGTCAAGATTTAATATTAGCACTAGAAAGAGCAGGTGATTTCAGGGCAAGAATAACTGGATAATGATATGTCATACGGATTACAATATTTTACAAACTTTTTTGATACAGATGAAAACAAATATCGTTTACAAATATTTCAATGGCAGTTTTCAGGAACTGCAAAATCTAACATAACACTAGCTGATAACGCAGTTACTATTGACTATAGACAAGATGAAGATTATTTTCAACCTATAATAGGTTCTACTTGTAAGATGCGTTTTTATGTTGAGGTGGGAACTGGTGGTGATAACTGGGAGAATGAGAATACTATATGGAATGAAGCTAATTTCTTTTGGGACAGAAGTGAATATGCTTTCATACTACCTGAAAACGACAGACAATATAAAGTAAAAGTTTTACGTAGATTTATTACTGGTGAATCAGATACTGGAGAATCGTCACAAGATAAATTAAAAGATGCTACTGCATCATTCACATCTAATGTTGAGGTTGGTGATTTAGTTGTAAATACAACAACTGGTAATTATGCAAATGTTGTAACAGTTGATTCTTCTACACTTTTAACATTAGATGATACAATAATTTCTACAAGCTCTGCACAGAACTATGAAATATATAGACCATTTTGGGTAGGCTTTATAATGCAAGATAGTTACACATTACCGATTGCTTCAAGACCTTATGCAGTAGAAGTTGTAGCATCAGATTTAATAGGTACTATAAATGGTTATGATATGGATATAACTACTGAAAGACCTCAAACATTTGATGTAATACAAAACTGTTTGAAAAACATAAACTTACAAAGTGGTGATGGAACTACTGGACGTGGATTAGATTTTGGTTATAAGGTTCTATGTAGATTGAATCAATTTAGTAGTTCAACACCTAGTGGATCATCTAATGATAATCCATATACACAAACTTTTTTAAATAGCGTTGATTCATTACAAGATGAGAATGGAAATTATTTAAATGCAAAGTATGTTCTTGAATCTATATTAAGAATGTTTAATTGTAGAATATTTCAACACGAATCAACTTGGACTATAATAGATAACGCTTCTTTATCTTTAAATTCTTTTTCTGATGGTGGTGGTTCTTATTCAAAAGAATTTAAAAAATACAATAAAAGTGGTAGTGCAGATGGAACACTAGCTATTGCTAGTCCAGTATCAAATGTAAATAGCACAGAAAATAATAATACAATTCAACCATTAAATCAAGATTTAGTTAAGATTATAAGAAGACCTGCAATTAGACAAAGAGTTCAGGTAAGAATTAAAGACACATTAAAATCAAGATTTAGTAATGGTGGTTATGAAATAAACACTTCACCAAGTGGTGGTACACCAAGCTATGGTAGAAATCCTACATTTTGGACTATACCTGATAGAACTATTGCCTATGCAGTAGATTCAAATGCAATAGAATTTCCGTCTGGAGGAGGTCAACCAATTAATTTTGGCATAACACCATATGCAGGAGAATTTTCTTTAATTACTATTGGTAGTACCTCTTCTAATACTGTAGTTGCCTCTAATGATACTGGTTCTGTAGGTACAACTGCCGAACCTATTAAGTTAGTTTTTGCTGATTATTTTCTTGATCCTGATAATACTGGTGCTTTATCATACCAAACTAAATTTAGAATATCAATTACACCAGTAACTGGTAGTACAGTTTATTGGTCTATTACAGATAATAGTTGGGTGACAAGTGCATCACAAGGAATTAATCAGATTGTTGGTACTGTACAAGAACAATGGAGATTTAATGAAATATCTATGGAAGCACCACCTATAGTTGGAACTGCTAAAATAGAGTTTTTTATTGGTAAGGAAGATATATACAACAATTCTAATTTTAGGGTTTACTATGATGATGTTGTTTTACAATCGATTTCAGACTTAGAATTCTATGACACACAAACTAAAATAATTGATGGATCATTTAAAGATAATAGTGGTGTTTTAAATTCTTATGAAAACAGATTTGGAATGTTGGATGATAGTAAATATTCAAATTGCTTAGTAGATAGTGCAGGAAATACTATAACTGCATATAAATCATTTGATGAATCAGGTGGTGCTACATTAGAAACGCTTATGAACTTTCAAAGGCTCAATGAGTTTGCTACCAATAACTACAGATATGAAGGTACTTTCCGAAAGCTACCTGATAGCAATGGATTTACAAAACCTATTGATTTACTTACTTTACCTAAATTAGCTTTTAGCACATTAACAGATGATAACCACCAAGCTATTGATAATTTAGAATTTAATGTTTCAAAGAATAGATATACATTGTCTACTCACATACCAACTCAAAACAATTTATTTAATTTTGCACAGATAGTAAGTTTCACAGACTTCTATAAATTTAAACCTGAAGATTAAGATTTCTTTTCTAAGTGCTTCAAAGATTTACATTCTTCATTTAATAATTCCTTGAACTGGTTTACTTCTTCTTTAAACTGTTCAATGATTTTTCTTCTTTGCTCTAAGTCGTGCATAGAATTAGAACACGAATCAAGGAAATTATTTTTCAGAAATTCATATAAACTCATACAAAAAGTATTAGTGACACATATAATGTTACAAATAACATTATTAAAAATAAGAAACTTTCTATAACTTTTTTCATTTTACTTTAATTTACAAAATTCACATACACCATTTTTTCTTGGTACTACTCTATAACAACATTCCCTAGTACATAAATAAACGTCTAGGAAATGTTTTACCAACTGTCTAATAATCTTCTTCATATTCATTTAATAAATCTTTAGCTTCATTATATACTGATTCAGAAACAACGTGTGTCATATCGCAAGGATCATTCAACATAACTGTTTCACCATCTTCAGTAGTGTAATCTAACATAGTAATTGTTAAATTGTTTCTATCTCGTGTAACCTCAAATGTAAAGATGTCGTGTTCAAATGTCATTGCTTCTTACCTATTAATTCTTCAATCTCATCTGCTAACTCTTTCATAGACTTTAATGTAGTCATTATAGAACTTTGTTCTATCTTATCCTTCAATGGTGTGTTAAGGAACTCTACACGCTTTTTAACACGCTTCTTACGTGCTTTCTCTTGTGCCTTATGGTAACTATCGTTTTTCATAATAAATTGCTTAAACGTCAATATATTTAACTGGGTAATCATTATATATTATATCTTTTTCAGAATCGTAATATTCATCATCTTCTAAAGACCACTCTAACACATCACCATAAAATCTATGATCACAATAGACTTCAGCAATATGTTTATCACAAGTAGGACATACTTCAATATATCCTTCATAATAATTACTAGGTTCTTTTAATTCTATAATAGGTTCATCTTCGCAAACCATACATTGTACTTTCATAACATTAAATTTAGTTTTGTGTCTTATGACATTACAATAATAAAATATTTTTTACAAATAAAAAAATATTTATATATATTTTAAGGATTAAGTATTTTGTGGTGAATTAACATTTCAACGAGTTCGTGAAAATCATTCTTTTCCATAATGACATATTCACCATCGTTTTTTCTTTTATGATAGATGATCTTATAATCATCACTATCAGCTTCCATCTCTTTGAATATCTTATGATAAGACGGATTGTTAATTAAAGATTTACATTGAACTGCAAATGGTTTAGTATTGACTAGATCAATCTTTCTATCATCCATCATTTTGGATGCGTACCTAGAGGTCTCACAATTAGACCAACCGAGTTCTTTATATTCTCTGCGAATTTGTCTCTCGTAATCGTGACCCTTTCTTCTGTTTGTGTTTGACATAAAATATACTTAATACTGCTATCAATCCAATAGCAATAAATTTAATTAATCTTTTTCTTACCATCTCTTTTTACAAATAACGCATAACCCAAATAACAATAGTTGATTACATCTGCAAACCTAGAATGTATTGGTTCGCTCTTTTTAAGGTTAGCGTTTTTAAGGTGAGCATAAATACTTTGTATTTGTTTCTCAAAGAATGTTGCCCATACTTTCATCTCAGATGTTTCTAATCTTTCTGCTGTACTCTTAAAGTTTGCAAGAACATCTGTATCTTCATTTGTATATTCAGGTCTTTTGTTTACCATTATATCAAATGAATAATCGTTTAATTGTTTTACTAATTTATCAAATTCTGTCTGTGTCATATTATTTATTTAAAATATTTTTATTTGATTAATGTTTTTACTTTTTATTACTCCCATAGCAATATCTAAAATAGTTTTACCAGCTTCAAAATCAACAAGGTTTCTACCAATTTTTAGTTTACTTTGTTCACCTTTATAATCTGATAAGTCTATTTTATGAAACTTACATAACTCTTGTAATTCGTTTTTAGTATTAGATATCTTAAATCTTCTATCATTTAAATCATTTGGTAATCTGAAGTTAGTCCAGTATAAATGTCTACCTCTTTTATAAGCAGTAATTAAAGGTTCATAATAAGGTATTACATTTTCAACTACATACTTACCTTTAAAGTAGTGATTTAAAAATATTATTTCTTGATATAATTTCATATCAGGATATATAGGTTTTGTAGTTGTATTATAATTACTACTATTCCAAAACCTTGCTCGACTATGACTTGGACAAGGTGGTGAAGACCAGATAAAATCATATTCTTGATAGTGTTCTAATAAATACTGATGTGCATCATCTACAATAACATTATCATTTGGAAACCTTTTTTTATATAATCTTGCAAGTTCTTCATCCCATTCTACTGATGTAATGTCGTGTTCATTATCCCATAAGAATCTATTACCACCAAGACAAGCATAAAGATTTAATATCTTCATTACAATACTTTTTTTAAAATGTCATACTTTACTGGATCAAGTTCTTTGATCTTACTTAAAAAGATCAGTTGTTCTTGATTAGCTTTTTCTCTTTCTTCATAGGTAGAATCAATACCAAGATTACATTCAATCTTTGCCATTGCTTCCATAAGAGCATCAATCTTAGCTTTCACTTGCTTATTGGTATTATAAGCACCATAGATTTCTCTTTTTTCGTTTCTATTTAAATCATCAGTTGTCGGTGTCATAAATATTCTTTTTATGGTTTGGTAAAATGTAACTTTCTTTTTTTACTATATCATTGTTTTTGAAGTCGGTAGTTTTTGGACAATCCATAACTACTATTTCTAATTCTGAAATATCAATATCTTTTAGATCGTACCAATACAACTTATGATCATAAGCTACTACATAGAAACAATCTTTATCACCACACAACTTCATCAACTTATCATACTTATATTTTTCAATCATCCATTTGTCGTAATACGACTTCCTAACTTTTATCTCTATTATACTTCTAATACTTTCCATATCGTAGTGGCTCATTTGTTCAGAATCTTCTATGTCATCAATAATGAACTTTAAATATTCTCTGACATCAGATTCTTTTTTAAATACCATATTTCAATTATTACGATCATAATATTTACATAAATGTTTTACTTGAATTTTATTTAAATTAAACCATTCACCTCTTACTCTATATTTTGAATAATCTCTATGTAGTTGATTTTCAATATTACTTTTAAAAACCTTTATTAATTCTATTTCAGGCTCTTCTGATTGTAATGTTCTTTCTCTGTATTTAGGATTATTTGACACTCCAATTTTATATAAATTATTTCTTTTGTTTTTCATAATATAACATACTTGATTTGGTTTGCTAATATCTTGAACTAAAGAATAATCTAAATTATTTTCATTTTCTATTTCTTGAACTTTTTGTTTTGCATCTGATAAATTTTGTTTGATAATCATTTCTTTTACTCTCAATAATTTCTTTAATTTATTATCATAATTTTCTTTTAGATCAATGCCATAATATTCGAAAAATCTGATTAAATATTCTGCGTGTTCTAATATTCTTTCATAATCTAATGTAAGAATAAAATACAAATTTATATTATAATAAATTTCATTATTCCAACCTATATCATAATGATGTATAGAAAAATCTTGATTCCATTTACTATAATCAAAAGTTGTAATTTTTGGTTTTTTGTATTTTACATATTCATCTTTAATAAATTTACCTTCTTTCACCTTGTAAGTTTTCCATAAAGTTTGCCACTTGCGTTTTATTTCATCATCAAACCACGTTTTTCTATCTTTTTTTCCTGTATAAATGGATTTGATATTTTTAAAAAAATTAAAATTAGAATAATATTGTAATAAAGAAGCGTAATTATTTTCGCTAGAACCTTTAAATCTCCATTTTAAAAAATATGGGGGGTTAGGTATAATATATTCTTTATTTAAAAGTTCAAATTTAATTTTTCTTTTTTCAAACTTGTCATAATTTCTTTCATTTTGAAATTCTTTGTATGTTTGTTTTACTTCTTCAGTCCATTCTCTCCTATAAGTTTTGCCTTCAACTTCTATATCTTTATATTTTCTTATATAATATTTGAATATTACATTATCTTTTATTTCTATTCTGTTATTATATATTATAAAATCTTCTTTTTTCACTTTATAAAATTAAACTTCCATCTTCATTTACATCATCCCAGTAAAAACCTGAAATGTGTTTTTTATCAATATATTTTTTCCAAGAATCAAAAGCTATACGCCACGCAGTCTTACCCTTTTCGATAAGATCATCGGACAAAGAATATACTGCAACGTCAAATGGGTATCTATTCTCAATAGCTATAAATCTAAATGATGATGGATCATAACCTAACATCTCTGAATAGAAACACGCTTGTAAGTGATAAGCATAATTATAGATAGCACTTCTAAACGCTCTAGGTGAAGCATCCTGACAAGTTTTAATGTCAATGATATATCTACCCTTTTTGATACCATCAGGTCTTATACGGACTGGTACGTCTTCATACGTACCATAATAACTATTCTCAATTTCATCTAAGGTAAATAACAACTTGTTTGCAAGTTCATTATTCATTGCGTTTTGTACTATCTGATCTAAAGATTCTTTTTCCTCACCTGAAACCACAATCTTATCAGGGTTGTCAGATATTAATTGTTTCTTATATTCTTTATCTTTCTTAGTTCTAAGATTTAAGTTTTTCGGTAATGCTAGTATTTCTTTCTTTTCAGGTTCTAGGAGTACGCTATGAACTGCACTACCAAAGTTCATTGAAGGTGTAGATACAAACTGTTCCCTATTGATAAAATGGAATACAGACTTCTTATATATTGTTTTAAGACCACTAGCAGAAATGCTATCGTGAGAATGGTATTCTTGGTTGGTGTCTTGTTTCTTAATCACTTGATTTCTTGAATTTATTTTTTAGGTAATAGATAGAATATAAGAGTAATGGACTAGATGCCATAAATGTCCAAACATTAGGATGCCATAACTCACCACAGAAACCAAATAAATGTCTAAAAAATTCTATCATAATAAAAAAGAAGCACCATCATCCCAAACACAATAAACCAAATTTAAAAGAATCAGGTGCTTCATAATAAAACTAACCTATAAAGTAATGAAAAAAACTAAAACGGAAGACCACTATCATTAGCAGTCTGCGTTTCAGTCTTTGCCTTTATTTTGCTTGGATCATTCCAAACAACATTAACATTCTTACCAAACTTATCAGGTTGTTCTTTTTTAGATATTCTCAACCTTACAAATTTATTACCTTTATAATCTTCTACAACGCTAGGGTTTTGCTTGATCTTATCAAGATTTAACGTTACGTTGAAGAACTCCCCATACTGACCATTAACAGTCTTCCCACTACCTAAGTAAATTGTTTCACTCATATTATTTATTTTAAAAGTTTATTATTAATACTTTGTGCTACCTTTCCGTGAGCACACCAATAACCAAACTGTGATGCAGTTTTAATTATATCACCTTCAGTTATATCTTCGCAGTTACCACCAGTCTTTAAATTCCAAAAATCAATAGATGCTTTTAATGATGACTGTCTTATAATCTGATTTTGTGTATCATTCATAATTCGCATATTAAGGATTTAATAAAACCGATTTTAACCATTGATTCAAGTTCACTAACTTTTAGAGAACTAGGATCATTGAACTTGTTATGCAACGTCATAGGTGTAACACCCATCTTTTTCGCTAATGTTAGCTTCGTCATACCAAGTTCTTTCAATCTATATTCTAGTTGCAATCTTTGTAACATACCTACTAAGGTACATAAAAATATTTATTTTACAAAATTATTTTTATTTTGATATAAATTATTTAATATTGTTTCAGAAAGGAAGAAAACCCTTAATAGATATATTTATTATTTATTATACTCTTTAAAGAGAGTATAATAAATAAATTAGATATACTAATCTAATAGACATATTAATAATAAAATAATAAAACTTTTTGAATTATGAAAGGACAACAAATGAAAAACAACGCAAAGGAGAAATTTAAAAGTGAGGCGATGGTTTCGTTAAAGGTTGAACAGTTGATGACGGACTTTGAAACTGCCGAAGCTACATTTAGGTTTGCTGACATATCGAGCAAAAGAAGTAAGTACAATCGTGATATAGATGAAGCGTTTTATAACCACGCTAAAAGGTATATAGAAAAACTATCTAAGCTACTGGTGTTAGTTAATGCAGGTGAGATGTATCACTTGCACCATTATAGGCAAACAGTATTGAAACACAAAAAAGATATTGGTAACATCTATCAAAAAATAAAAGACATAAAATTATGAAGGGTAAACTACAGATAGTTGATTTCGATGATGTTTTAAAACGAGACGATGATGCTAAAGAATGTAAAGAGGTTTACGTAAATGATGTTAGGGATAAGTTAGAAACATTTTTTAAAGATGGTTATGAGTTAGGACAACCATCATATATAGAAAAGCTAGATGGTATATTCTCTTGGAGAAAAGGATTCTTATATTGTTTTAGTGGTTATCCACAATCAGGTAAGTCAGAGTTCATAAATTATGCAATGTTACTCAGGGCAAAACATTACGATGATAAGATAGTAATGTATTCACCTGAAACTAATACCTATGAACTTATAACAAATTTAGCTAGAGCATACATAGGTAAGAATGTAAATCCTGAATTTGATAATGTCTGTACCGAAGACGAATACAATAAAGGATTAGATTTTATCCAAGATCATTTCGTATTCTTAGAGAACCAAGAAGAATTACCATCGGTTGCAGGGTTACTTAATACATTTGAAAGATTATCTAGTAAAGGATTTGAATGTTATGTTATTGATCCTATGAACTGGTTAGTGGAATCAAATGTAGGAGAAACAAATCTGTACAATTATTTAAAGGTATCACTTACAAATCTTAAAATGTTTGCAAAGAACTTTGATAAGATAGTAAGCTATATAGAACACCCTAAAACACCATCACCAGTAAAAGGCAAGATACCTAAGGCAACTGCGTTTTCACTAGCAGGGGGTACTATGCACTTTAATAAAGTAGATTGTATGTCAATACTCCATAGAATGACAAAAGAAGATTTAGAAGATAAACTATCAAAGGGTGATTTATTAGCAAGACAATTAGATAATCTTGATAATAATATTAACTTTGTTGAGTTTGAAACAGTAAAAATGAAATCACAAAGGTTGAATGGTAAATTAGGTAGTCAGCTTTTAGAATATGATTTCATTACTGGTAAGTTTAAATAAATAATTAATTATGACAAAAGAACAAGCATTGCAATTAATAGTTCAGGTATGTGAGAAAGGTAACAAATCAGGTCTTTTTACACTATCTGAATCAAGTCTTGTGTTACAAGCATTAGAACAGTTTGGTGTTCAACCTCCAAAGGTAGAAGAGTTAGAACAAGATGATGTGGCAGAAGAAGTCTCAGAAACAAAAGAAGTCAAAGAGTAGATACGTTTTTACCTCTGATGAATGTGATATACTTGGTGAATCAGAAAACATTTGTGATACAGTAAGAAAATTGTGGACTTACTACAAATGTGATTCACAAAGTATATTTATTGCTATATCACCTCGTATAAAAACTTATCAAATCAGAGAAAAATCTATATCACTTACAGACATAAATAATATCAAAACATATAAATATCTAAATAAAGTTATTACAAGAGATGAATTTATCTTACTTTTAGAATGTGATAACAAAAGGGAAAACCAAAGTAATAAGAGAAATTGAAACTTTTATCCTGCGTTATAAAGAAAAAGCTAAAGGTCATCAATATCATATAAACGATGATGTAAAATGTTACAAACGCATCTATGCACTCGCAGAACTCTTTCCAGTAAACGAGAAATATCAAAGAAGATTACCTGAAATAGAATGGCAAATCAAACAGTTATGGTTACTTTATTACTATTATAAACAGAGAATTGATGGTAAAAACTTAAAGTATAATCAAATCGTAATAAAATATTCTTAGTTTTGTATTATGCCAACAAAAACCAACATATTAAAAAACAACTTAATCAATGCTCTTGAAAAGCATTTAGGTGTTGTTACATCTGCTTGTAAAGAGGTGGGATGCAATAGATCAACCTTCTATAAGTATTATAACAATGATTCAAAGTTCAAAGAGAAAGTAGATGAACTTCAGAATGTAGCATTGGACTTTGTAGAATCAAAACTGTTTGATCAAATATCAAATGATAATCCTACATCTACAATCTTTTATTTAAAGACAAAAGGTAAAAAGAGAGGATACATAGAACAACAAATACTAGAACATAAGGGTGGGATAGAAAGCAAACTTATTGAATGGAAGCCAGTAGAAAAGAAACAGTAGAATGTAATACGCAATTCTATCAAACAGTCAATTCAGATAAAAGAATAGTAGTACATCAGGGTGGGAGTAGATCAGGAAAGACCTATGCTATCTGTCAATATCTTATTTACTTACTTACTACAAGAGAAAACAGATTGGTCATTACTATAGCAAGAAAGACATTACCTGCACTTAAAGGATCAGTATATAGAGACTTTATGGAGATAGCTGACAAGGTTGGTATAACATACTTTGCAGAAATCAACAAAGCTGAGATGACATTTAAGTATAAGAATCATCTTGTGGAGTTTATATCATTAGACAATGAGATGAAGGTAAGAGGTAGGAAACGTACACATTGTTTCTTAAATGAAGCTAACGAGTTCTTCTTAGAAGACTTTAATCAGCTATCATTAAGAACTACTGAAAAGATGATATTAGACTTTAACCCATCTGATGTGATACATTGGATATATTCTGACATCTGTACTAGGGATGATTGCGATACTTATATCACCACATTTGAAGATAATGCGTTTCTTGATCCTGAAATCAAAAAAGAAATACTAAGGATGAAAGAAAGAGATGCAGACAGATGGAGGGTATATGGATTAGGTGAACGAGCAACATTTAAGGAAGGTCAGATATTCGATAACTGGAAATGGATTGATTACAATGAGTTTATAGACAAGGATAGTTCTGAAGTTGTATATGGTCTTGACTGGGGATATAGTAATGATCCTACTGGTATTGTAGAGGTAAGAAGAAAGAACGATAGACTGTATGTTCACGAATTGTTATATAAAAAAGGATTAACTAATCAAGACATATACAATGAGATAAAGAATCTTGGATTAGAAGAAGAATTATTTATCTGCGATAGTGCAGAACCTAAATCACTTGAAGATATGAAAAGACTTGGTTTGTATTGTAAACCATCTATCAAAGGTTCAGGATCAGTTATGAATGGTATTCAGATCATAAAAGAATATGATGTCTTTGCATCAAAGCAAAGCAAAAACCTGCTTCAGGAATATCAGTATTATATATGGGAATTTAATAAAGATGGTCAGACAATAAACAAAATAAAACAAAATGGTATGGATCATCTGATGGATGCGTTTAGATATGCAGTTACAACTGGACTAGCTAGAGAGAGTAACCTTATCATTGTTTAATAATTTTTAGTATTTTTGAAAATAAATTCTATATATGGCAAGTTTTCTTCAAAGAATCAGGAATGGTCTAAAGGCGTTTGGTAATCAGCAGACCAATGAACAGTACAATAGATTCATTTATAATGTACTTGGAAATAATAAAATAACTAATTCACAATACAATGATGATTTCATAGATAAGGGATATAAATATAATCCAACTATATATTCACTAATTCAATTAATATCTAAGTCAGCAATAACAGTTCCATATAAAATATTTAAAAAAGTAGATGAAAGTGCAGTTAAAGAATATAAAGGTTTACTATCAAATGGATTAAATGAGGAATCAGTATTCAAATCTAAGCTGATGAGAAAACATATTTTTGAAGAAGTAGAACATTCTGCACTTGGTAAATTACTTGAAAGACCTAATCCTGCACAATCGTTTTCTGTATTCCTACAAGAATTAATATCGTTTGGTAAACTAACTGGTAACAGATTTGTATATGGTATTGCACCTGAGAACGGAGAAAACAAAGGTATCTACTCACAACTATACAACCTACCTGCACACCTTATTGAGATCAAGTCTGATGGTATCTTTAAACCAGTATCAAAATATACTATGATGTACAACGAAAGTAAGTACGAATTATCTGCTGAAGAAGTATTGCATATTGCTGACTTCAATCCTGACTATCAGGGTGATGGTACACATCTATATGGACAATCACCAATAGAAGCAGGAATGAGGGTTCTTACAACTGCTAATGAAGCAGTAGAAACTAATCTTAAATTCTTACATAATCAGTCTGCTAGAGGTATGCTTACACCTGACGATGATTCATTAACACCAACCCAAGCACAACAACTAAAAGATGCACTAAGACGAAACTATCAAGGAAGCAAGTCTGCAAACGATATTATGATTACTGGTAAGAAGTTCTCGTGGACAAACTTTGGTTTATCTACTTCTGACTTGCAATTATTAGAATCATATAACGCAACAATAAAAGATTTATGTAATCTATATGGTGTACCAGTACAATTATTAAATAATACAGAATCCACAACATACGATAATTACAGAATAGCAAGGAAGGTATTGTTTACTAATGCAATCATTCCTGAACTAAACAAGATCAGAGATGAGTTCAATAGATGGTTAGTTCCAATGTATGGTGAGGATTTATTCTTTGACTTTGACTATAGTGCGATACCTGAACTGATGCCTGAGCAACAACAACTTATAGACAATCTGTCTAAGAGTTACTGGCTTACAACAAACGAGAAAAGAGAAGCTAGTGGTTATGGTGTAGATGAAGATAATCCTATTATGAATGAATATTTAGTTCCAAATCAGTTTGTTCCAATATCTGATTTAGATTTAGGTATCTCTGATGATGTTACATTCCCAGTTCAAGAGGCAGAAGAAGAAGAAGAAGTAATGACAGAAGATGATATGGAAGATATGATACACGATCACGAAGAGAAGCAAGAGATTACTGCAAGGTTAAGAACTGCATTAGGAAATAAAGTAGAAGAACATAATGAAAAGGTTGGTGATGATAAAACAAAAAGAACTACTGTAAGAACATTGTATCAAGTATATAGAAGAGGTGTAGGTGCATACAGAACTAATCCTGCATCTGTACGACCAAACGTACAGAATGAAGACCAATGGGCAATGGGTAGAGTAAACTCATACTTATATGCACTTAGAAATGGTAGATTTAGAAGTGGTAAACACGATCAAGATTTATTACCTTCAGGTCATCCAATGTCTAGTAAAGATGATAAAGCACTAGCAGATGAAGTTTATGATACTAGGGTAGAAGCACAAGATAGAGCAGAAGTAATTGGTTGTTCTACCACACATACTCACGAATCAGAAGATGGGATGGTTTATATGCCTTGTGCTAATATGGAAGAACTACAAGAAAGATTAAATTCATATAAAAGTGAAAATAAAGATTTAGTTAGAGGTATGACTGATGTGTTTACAACACAAGAAGAAGCAGAGGCAAGAGCAGAAGAACTTGGTGGTAGTGGTTCTCATTCTCATACTTGGGATGGTGATGAAGTATTTATGCCATTCGAAACACACGAAGAATATAATGAAGCAGTAGGAAACAAAGACAAGGAAGAAGAGGAAGAAGAATATAAACAAGAATCTTATAGTGATTATCCTAAGTCTGTAAGAGAAAATGCTGAAAAAGCAAAAGAAATAAATGAATCTTTCAACAATCCTTGTGCAACATTAGTTGGTAAAAACAGAGCCAATGATCTCATTGCAGGTCGTGGTTTATCATTGGATATAGTTAAAAAGACATTTGCATATCTATCGAGAGCATACGAATATGTTACTGGTGACTACATAGATGAAAAAGATAAACCAATTTGTGGTGATATATCTTACTCATTATGGGGTGGTGATAACAAAGTATCTAGGGTTGAAGATGATCCTATGTATAAGTGGTGTAAGAGAATCATAGATAAAGCAGAAGAAGATGCCACTACCTAAACCGAGAGCAGGAGAATCAAGTAATCAATTTGTTCAAAGATGTATGATTGATGATACATCTATGTCAGAATATCCTGATACACAACAACGATATGCAGTATGCAGAAGTATCTCTGCAAGAAAATCAATACAAACAAAGCAGAACAGAAGAAAGGTATCTACTGAATTTGAGAAACAAATTAGAATAGCACAAAAGAAGAATCTTCCTATTGCATATCAATTCTATATTATAGGATATGATAAAGCAGTTAAGATGTACGAACAAAATCCAACACCAACTAATCAAAACTTCAATACATTGTTTACAGAAAAAGAAGTTGTTGATATGTACAAACAGATGTACAGACAAACTGGTCTTAGGTTTGCATATTGGTACAGAAAACATTTTAAACTATTTGTAAATAAGATGTCAGAGTTTGAATTTGAAAGATTGCTTGACAGAATAGAAAGAGGACAACAATTAACTGCACAAGAAAGAAGAAACCTAGAATCAACGATCATTGAAGGTCTTGATAGATATGCAACACAGAGAAGTAATTACTTAGCTACTGCTAAAGAAGTTACTTCTGTAAATGGTGTTGCACTACAAACACTTAAAAAGGTTATTACTGATTTAACTAAAAGTGAAGAGTTTATGGCAATGGGTTTAGAAGAAAGAGTAAGAGAAATATCTAAAAGATTAAGATTCAAAGCTAGGTGGATGGCAAGAAGAATAGTGCAAACCGAAACAACTGCATCTGCAAACTTTGGAATACAACTATCTGCACAAGACATTTATGGTGAAGACAACTTGCTTAAAGAATGGATTTCAGGTGGTAGGAATGTAAGAGATACACATAGATCAGCAGACATACAATATGGTAATACTCCTATTGCATCTAATGAACCTTATCAGGTTGGAGGTTCATTATTGATGTTTCCATCTGATACATCATTAGGTGCAACTGCAAAAGAAGTTGTTAATTGTAAATGTTTATCTGTACCCTTCGTACAAGTAGATTAAAACATTAGAAAAAAAATTGTATTATTTTTGAAAATAAATTTATAATTATGAGTAAAGTATTATTTAAGCAAGGAGAGATAAGTGATGTAGATGAAAAATTAGGAATAGTGAAAGGTTATGGTTCGGTGTTTGGAAATGTAGATTCTGATAATGATATAATAGAAAAAGGTGCTTACGCAAGAACCATTAAGAATAATGGTAAAAGAGTAAAGTATTTATATCAACACGATATAACAAAACCTATCGGTAAGATGAGAGAATTAGAAGAAGATAGTTATGGTTTAAAATTTATTGCAGAAATACCACGTACAACATTTGGAAATGAAGTAATTGAACTTATGAAATATGGGGTAATTGATGAAAACTCTGTAGGTATAATGCCAGTAAAAAAAGATTTTAAAGAAGATGGAGTAAGAGTTATTTCAGAAGTTAAGCTATATGAAATATCAGCAGTAACTCTTGCATCAAACGAAGAAGCAAAAATATTAGAGGTAAAAGGCGAATCTGCAAAGATCGACTATTACACAAAGAGATTTGATAACTTAATCAAGTTAATCCGTAAAGGAAACATTACAGATGATCTTGGTTATTTAGTCGAATATGAATTAGAAGTTTTAAAATCTTTGATTGCTCGTGATAATACACACCAATCAGACAAGGAACTATCTCGTGGTAATGCACACATAGAAACTAAGAAAGATAATATTACTTCAGATTCAATCTTTAATTATATGTTTAACAATTTAAATTCAAAATAATGGATGAGAATATAAAAAAACAGTTAGACGATGTTTGTAATATTATTGATGAGAAACTGGAGAAATCTGCTAAGTCAATCAAAGATAATGTTAATAGCGAAGTCGATACTGTAATTAAAGGCGAGGTCAAGAACCTTGTCGAAAAGCATTCAGAGATCGTTGATAGATTAGACAAGATCGAAGTTGAAAACAAAAAAGACAACTTTGAAAAAGTTTATACTAACAGTAGAGATATGATTGCTGATGGTTTGAATAAAAGTGAATCATTCAAAGCTATGAAAGAAGGTAGCAGATCAAATGCTAACTTTGAGTTAAAAGCTGATGTACTCATTTCTTCAGACTTTACTGGTGCAAACTCGGCTAGAGATGCTTCAGGTGTTGAGAGAATTTCAGGGGTGAAATTCAATCCGTCAAATGTGACGAATATGCTTAACGTAATACCAACTGCTTCTACATCTTCTAATGTAATTAGATTTGTAAAAGAGAACAGTTATACGGACAACGCAGGTGCAACTGCTGAAGGATCAGCACCATCTGATTCGGAATTTGCTTTAGTAGCAACTGATGCTATCGTACAAAAGATGGCTTCAGTAATGACTATTTCGCAAGAGATGTTAGATGATACTCCTGCTTTAGCAGGTTATCTTAACACTAGATTAGTAGGAAAACTTAACACAGTTATAGATGACCAACTAATTGGTGGATCAGGAAGTTCACCTAACTTAACTGGTATAATGAATGGTGGTACTGCATTTGTAACTGGTGCTTCAGGTGCTTTTTATCAAGCGATTGATAATGCACAAGAACTTGATGTACTATATGTTGCATTGAATCAGTTAGCATTAGCTAACTATTCTGCTAATGCGATTATACTAAACCCTACAGATTTTCACAAAATAGCGTTATTAAAAGACACTACTAATGAATATCTAAGAGGTAACTCAATCGTAAGTGCAGACGGATTCCTAAGAATCAATGGTGTTCCAGTTATTATGAATAACAAGATGTCAGCAGGAAACTTCTGTGTTGGAGACTTCTCACAAGGTAGTCAAGTATTCCAAAGAGAAGGTGTTAATGTTGCGTTTGGATATGAGGATTCAGATAATTTCTCGAAGTATCTCGTATCTGTTAGAGCTATCGCAAGACTTGCTCACGCAGTATATCTACCCGATGCTTTTGTTAGAGGTGCTTTCAGTTCAGCTAAAACTGCAATCGAAACTCCGTAATCAAGAGTAATTGGTTATTAAGAAAGGGCAACTAAATTAGTTGCTCTTTTTTTTTATCTTTGTTAAAATCAAAATTTAGAATTATGAAAATTAAATGTAAAACCGAAATAACTAGAGAGGGTGTAGAATATCAGATTGGTGATATAGTTGATATACCTGAATCTAATGTTTCTAAATGGATTGAAAAAGGTTGGGGTGAAAAGGTAGTAAGTAAAGAAGAAAAATCTAAAAAAGAAACAAAAGAATTAAAGGTTAAAAAAGAAACAAAATAATGATTAGTGTACAAATTGATTCTACTACTGGAAGTGAAATAGTTGCAAACTCTGAAATGAAAGACTATGCAAGGATAGAAACATCTGATGATGATACTATCGTTGCTGAAATGATAAAGTCTGCTAGAGAGAAATGCGAAGCATATATGAACAGAGATATTGTTGCAAAGACTAGAACATTGTTTGTAAGTAATGTAAATAGATCAGGTGAATATGGAGACTTATATAAGCGTAAGATTAAAATAGTTTTGCCATTTGCACCAATAGCATCTGTAACATCTGTGCAACAACAAGATAGTAGTGGTACATTATCAAGTATAGGACATAATGTTTATGGGTTTGAAGATAAATATATTGAGATACCTTCTGACTATATGCGTAATATAAAAATCGTATATACAACAAGTGGTTTATCATTTAGTGATATTAAAATGGCAATTAAGCAATTAGCAACAACGTATTACGATAACAGAGCAGAATATGTTAAAGGAAGTGCTGTTGCAGAGTTACCCACAAACATAAAAAGTATATTATCTAAATATGTTTATTATAATGAGTTATGATCAAAGCAGGAGATTTAAGATACAGATTAACAGTCAAAAGAAACACAAATTCTGCTGATGGGTATGGTGGTTTCACTTCTTCACAATCAACGATAGGAACATTTTGGTGTGATCGTGAGTTCTTAAATGGAAGAATGATATTCAGAGATGGTAAAAGAATACTTCAAACTGGCATAGAATTAACTCTCAGAAAGAATACTGCTACAACGAACATACAAAGAGGAGATATATTATTCTTAACAAATGATTCTAATAAATATAGGATCAATGAAATGTTTGAAGAAGATTTATACACATTTAAAATATTAGCAGATAAACAACAATAATGGCAAAGAAAAAAGCAAGGATGTCGGCAGAAAGTAAAAGACGTTTCAATCGTAAGATGAAAGCGTTAGCTAAGTTTGTAAAACCAAACAAAGGTTTTTCAAAACTTCTTACAGGTATGGGTACAGACATAATAAGAAGATCATCAAGAAGAGTTCCAGTAGATACTGGTACATTAAAACAATCGGTGTTCTTAGAAGGTAAACCATTTAGTATTGTAGTAGGTTATAATGCAAACTATGCTAGGTTTGTAGAAGAAGGAACATCTACTATGAAAGCACAACCATTCTTTGAACCATCTATACAAGAGGCAATAAAAAGATTTGAAGATAACTGGTCAGTACAAATACAAAAAGAATATAGGAAATGAAAGATGCAAGTCACTTTATACGTAAACAAGTTTTTGATGCACTTAATGGAAACATCACACTTAATTCTGCAAATGTTCCAGTATATAATGTTGTTCCTTCATCTGCAACCACACCATATATCCTAATAACATCTGTCTCTAACTCTATTGCAGAAGATATAAAAGATACTTATTTAAATGAAATAATTACCGATGTAGAAATTGTTACTGCATTTGATACTAATACTGGTGGTCAATTAGATGCGAACTTAGCTATGAATCAGATCACACAATTACTTGTAGATAGGACATCTTTCTTTAATATGAGTTCTAACAACTTTAAATGTATTTCTGCACAAAGTAATGGTGTTGCTTATATAAGTGCAGATACGGACACCGAAACGATTTATAGAGGTATTCTAACACTATCAAACCTTGTTGAAGAATTATGAGATTAGAATTGTATAGATTTAGTACACAAAATGAAAGTACACTTGGAATTTTATATTTAGTAAATGATGAAACAAACCAAAAAGATTTTCTATGCTTTGTACTCGAAGATGAAAAACGTGAGGTCAAAGTTTATGGAGAAACTCGCATACCTGAAGGGACTTATCAAATTGAATACAGAACGGAAGGAGGTTATTTCGCTAAATACAAAAAGCGTTTTCCAAATCTTCATAATGATAAGAGAGGTGTTTTACAGCTTAATGATGTTCCTAATTTTGAGTATATTCTTATTCATTGTGGTAATACTGATAATGACACAGATGGTTGTTTATTGGTTGGAAATGTTGTATCACAAAATATTACGAAAGATGGATTTCTAGGACAATCTACAGATTGTTATAAAAGAATTTATCCAATACTAGCAGATATTTTAGATTCGCAAAAACATCTATCAATTAAAATAATTAATTTTGAAGAAATCTAAATCTCAAAATATGGATGACATAACAAATAAAAAAGTAGCAGTTGATCTTGATGGCGATGGAAAAAGCGACGTAAAGATTGATATTAAATTTCTTGGATTGTTAGTTGGTGGTATCATATCGCTTACAATGACTTATTCACAATTAACTTCTGAAATTGAAGTTGCAAAAACTCTACCTGCATATAAGATTGAGCAAGATGATACTAAGGTCATCAATCAAAAAATAGATTATCTTATTAAAGAACTAGAAAAATATGAAGAACAAACTAACAGAAGATTAAATAGTTTAGAAGATAAAGTCTATAAAAAATGATCTTTAAAATATTATTTCTAGTTTTATCTTTAAATAATATTACATTCAAAGTTGATGGACTTACTTGTAGTATGTGTTCACTTAATGTTCAGAAACAATTAGAAAAAGTTTACTTCATAGAAAATGTCGAATCTAATATTGAAGAAGTCACTTACGAAATACAATTAAAAAAAAATCATTATATTGATTTTTATGCTATTGAATATGCAATCGTAGATGCAGGATTTAGCATTAATAAAGAATCAGTAGTTATTGATACTAAAAACACTAATGATTTTTGGCAGAACAGTAATTACATAATTTGGAAAAATAAATAATATGAAATTATTAAGCGATGTAAGTTTATCTGAAAGTGATGTTAATAGTCAGTTAAAAGTTAATCAAACTTTATCAAAAATTAACACCTTAATGGATGTTGCAGACGGATTGAAAGAATGGGAAGGGGTACAACGTATAGAAATTTATTTGAGAATTGAAAGTAAATTAATTGAATTAATAGATGAATTGTAATGGATGTGAACTTGGCGAATGTGGATTATGCCATTTTGGGATTCACTCTTTGTAGTGCATTGCTTACTGGTGCTTTTATTATCTATGTTTGGACAGTTGAACAAGATAACAAAAAATGAATAAGATATTAACAAAGATATTTGGTGATGCAGGTGTAAGCGTTGTAGATAAGATAGCAGGTGTTGCAGATCGTTTCATAAGAACTAAAGACGAAAAAGCAAAGTTTCAAAAAGAGATGGAACAGATTTGGATTCAAGCTGAATCTGATATGCAAAAGAATGTTACCGAGAGATGGAAGTATGATATGATTAATGGCAACGTACTTAGTAAATCGGTAAGACCTATAGTCTTATTATTTTTAATTTTTTCTGTAGTTGTTTTAGTATTTGTTGATTCAGGAAGTATAAAGTTCGAAGTATCAAGCGAATGGATAGAACTTTTGAAAGTTCTTTTGATGGTTACTGTATCAGCTTATTTCGGAGGAAGGTCATACGAAAAGGTTAAGAACAATGGCTAAAAGGTTTTTTCCAAAAGCATACGAAGCTAAACCAAAGAAAAAAAGAAAAGGTATTCATTCAAAGAAAAGACACACATCACAAAAACAAGGAAAATATTATACTGGTACGAAGAATGGATGTAAGAAATATAGAGGACAAGGAAGGTAAAGTTTGTGCTACTTGTAAAAAGCACAAACCATTCAATAGATACTATAAAAGAGAAAACAAGAAACCTGAGATACATTGTAAGGATTGCAGAAACAAAGCTAGAGATGAAAGACACAGACATTGGAAGCAACAATTTATTTACAAACTTTCAAACTACGTAGATATAAAATGTATTAAATGTGGTTATGATAAAAACTTTAGTGCGTTAGACTTTCACCATACTAAAAGAAAGAAGTTTGCAATAGCAAGAGAGATCAGAAACTTATCAGAAAAAAGTTTCTATGATGGTAAAGTAGATAGAATACTAACTGAGATTATGGGTAAATGTGAGATACTATGTTCTAACTGTCATCGTGAGCATCACAACAAGCATATAATGAAAATGAAAAAATAGTATATTTGTAAATAAAATATTCTTATGGGTACATCACTTACTGGAAATAATATAAGTCAGAGTTATTTAGGTTTACTTAAAAGCACAGACAGTCAAGCAATATCATCAACTGTAAAAAGAATAACAGATGGCAATGGTAATGATTTACCATTAAGTATTTCTACTTCTACAGTACGATTACAATCAGGTACTTCAACTGCACCATCATTATCTTTTGGTTCTAATAGCGAAGGTTTTTATGTACCATCAGATGAAAATGTAGGATTTGTCATTGCAGGTTCAGAAAAGATCAGATTAAATTCTGATGGTCTTAGTATTTTAAATAGCAAAATAACTTTAAATAATGACCAAAAAATAAGATGGAGTTCTGATGATGTTTATATACAAGGAACAACTGCAACTGACAATATACAAATTGGACTTGCAGGTTCAACAAAACTTACACTACATCAAACAACTGGATTAACACTTGCTCAATATGGTAGTGGTTCAATTACTGGTACAGTTACACAAAGACTTGGTGTTACTTCTAGTGGTCAAGTTGTTGAGATACCTATTGGTGGTGGTGCAGTTGATGGTAGTGGAACGGCAGGTAAGATAGTAAAATGGTCAGATTCAGATACTATAACAGATTCTATAATGAGCGAAAGTGGTTCTACAATAGAGATTGCAGGGGGTGGTGGAAATGGGCAATTAAATCTTACAAGGACAAGTGGAGTAACATTATTTAATCAAGCACAAGCAAGTGTTGGTGTTATTGGAACTTCAACAAATCATAGATTGGATTTTAAGACAAATAGTATAACTGCTTTGACCATAGATACTTCACAAAGAGTTGCAATTGGCACTTCGTCACCAAGTTCATATAATTCAAACACAAATAATTTTGTTATAAGAGATACTGGAAGTGGTGGAATGACAATTTCAAGTGGTTCTACAAGTTCAGGTTTTTATGCTTTTAATAATGGTGAGGATACTACAATAGAGGGATTAATACAATATAATCATTCTGATAATTCTATGAGGTTTAGGACAAATGAGGTTGATGATAGAATTGTGATAACAGGAGAGGGAAATATAAAATTTAGTGGTGCAACATCTAATACTACTGTTTTATCATTAAATACAGATGATGGCTCTGATACGAAGCAGTTAAGTTTAGCTGGTGGTGGTGCTGATAGTGATGGCAGAGGTGCAAGAATGAGATTATATGGTAATGAACACGCCTCAAAAGCAGGTAGAGTTGATTTATCTACAGGAAACATTGCAGGGTGTGATATGTTTTTAATATCAAAAGATTCAATTCAATTTACTACTGATAGTAGTGAACGTATGCGTATCTCAAGTGGCGGTGCAGTATTAATAAATCAGACAACATCTGTTTCTACTCATTTATTAACAGTAAATGGTAGAATTGGTGGTGCAGGGTTTTCTGATTCTTATTTGCAGTTTACAGGTGGAAATACCTTATTAAAAGCTAATGATGATGTTAAATTAGGTTTTACACAAAATATAGTGATTAAACAATCAGGTTCAGTAGGAATTGGTACTGCATCGCCTAATGTAAAAACACATATTTTTGGTGGTTCAGATTCACAAGAAAATGTGATGTTGAAAGTTCAATCAAATGGAGTTGCTAATGATGGTTCTTTATCAACATCAATTTTACTTGCAAATTCAACTGGATTGACATCTATACACGGAGCAAAAATAAGT
>Ga0208159_1000140_pt1 | contig 29205 bp, 45 predicted proteins | sample 9_EtaG_FD_184082 | JGI IMG/M metagenome (GOLD analysis project Ga0208159, IMG submission 184082) | Marine viral communities from the Subarctic Pacific Ocean - 9_ETSP_OMZ_AT15188 metaG (SPAdes) (version 2) | ecosystem: Environmental > Aquatic > Marine > Oceanic | place: Pacific Ocean | collected... | reverse complement strand
GTAACTAAATTTATAAACGTGGCCGTCAAAAATGAGAAAGTTTTTCCGCTTCCAAAGCCGCCTATATAGGCCTTGATACGTGCCTTTTTTCTATTAGTAAGAAAATCCCATTGTGCAGGAAAGTAATTCTCTTTATGTAATGTTAATGGTTTAGAGTTCATCAAAGTTTATTTCAGATATTGGTTTAATTACTTCAAATTCTTGTTTCTCTACATAACCACGTTTCTTTCCTTTTGTTTTTAAATGAAATATGATGCAGGTATTATCACCTTTTTCTATATTTTCTAATAATTTACTTTCAGATAGATCAAGTAATGATTCTTCTACATCTGCACATTCTTGTTTAAATTCAGGATCTTTATCTAACCAACTATAATATGTTTGCCTGTGTATGTTTGCTGCTGAACAGGCTTTTGATATGTGTCCTAGATTATTACGTAACGCAATTAAAAAGGTTTCTTTTTTAGATAATTTTTGTATATTTTGTATATTTTTTGACATATATCAGTATTGTAATATAATATAATATATGAATTTTAAAAATATTTTATGCTTTTTCACGTATAATTATTGTTTCATATTTCTTACCAATATGCTGTTCTACTTTAAGATTAAGATATTTAGGTGCATCGTCCCATATAAGTTTTTCTTCACTACACGCATCTAATAATTGTTTTACACCACCAACTAAATTGTCATAATCCAATAACTTCTTTCTATAACTAATAATAGTTAGATCAAACTTTTCACCTATTTCACATTCTCTTATTTTTTTTAAACGCATTTGGTTTCTTATAAATACTGCCCATATCTGCTTACTTCTTCGTTTCACTGCCCAATGTTTACGGTCCAGTACATTCCTAGATTCTACCTTTTGTGGTATTGTTAGTATATCATTTTTCATAACTATCCTTTTTAAATTATGCTTCTTATATCTCTTAAATCAGTATTATTAATTTCATAATTATCTGTTAATACAGGCATTTTATCATTTAAACCTCTATCTCTAATTGTTCCTTTTTTATAAAATCTTGCTTTTTCTTTAAGTTCTCTTTTCCAAACCCACCCACAAAATTCAATGTAATTAGTTTTTTTATTTATAGAATTAAATAACAATATATCACAGTTGTATCCTTCTTGCAGTTTTGGAAAATTATTAACCCATTCTGCTTTAGTATAAAAGTTTCTACCCATTGTTTTAACATCTATACCTACATTTCTATATACTATATCTACACCACCATCAAATCCATTTTCTTTTTTATTAAGATCAGGATAGTATCCAAATAATAAATTATGTGTTTCTAATTCACCCACTAAACCAGTAAATTGTTTTTCTTTGTTTCCGTCATATGTACCTCTATTTGCTAAATTATTATTTTTAAGGTAATTCCAACACTTAACTTTAATTTGATTATTTATTTTTCTAATAATTGGATTATAAATATTCATCAAAACCACTTACTATCTTTAATTGCTTTTTGTCTTTTTTTGTTATGTTCTTTTACTTTTTGAATGATGCACTTTTTGCACTGTCCATATGTAGTACCATTATAAGTTTTAGTATTGTTTTTATCTAATTTAACTTTGCATTTAGCACAATGTGTTTTTTTCATTTTTTCCTTTCAGGTAATATTACTGCATTACAACATACACTATCACCTCTCAAATCAAATTCTTTATAAAAACTACTTTCATTACATTTATCACAATATCCTATGTAATGCCCTGATGTACTTAATTTATAATTAACTGATGGTTTTTTGGTTTTAATATTCCAATCATTATTATTTTTAATCCATCTATCTAATCTTCTACTTATATCAAATGTTTTTTGCATTTCCCATCGCATCTTTTTACCTGCTATGTTTTTTTCTGTCCAGTATGTGCAAAATTCATCTACTACATTATCAGGTACATCTTTGTTTTTATCAGTAATAATTTTTTTAACAAGATCAATAAATGATTGTTCTTTATTTACATTATTTATATTATTATCATTATTGTTTGTTTTTACTTGCGATTTACTTGCAGTTTGATTGCGATTTACTTGATATTTGTTTGCAGTTTGTAATTGTTGTAACTCTTTATAATTATTGATAGTTATCATAGTTGAAATTGCATTTGATTTTACTACAATCATATCATCATCTTGCAAAAGTTTTAGATAAGCACGTAGCCTAGAAATACCCCAATTAAACTCCTTCATCAACTGCTTTTGTGATGTTAAAAAACTACCACTTTTAATCTTAATTAACTGATTACCAATAACTACTTTATTATCTTTATGATTTGCTTTTAGCAGCATATACACAAATGCTTCAAACCTAGAATAAGATCTACCTCTTGTTAATATAGGATTATCTAATATCTTTCTATGTAAACTAATCCAACCTTTCATAGTTGTATTCCAGTAATTTTAAAGATAGCATCTCTATGTTTTTTTGATGGAAAATGTTTCTGATCTAACCAACCTTTAACTGCTGCTGGTGATACATTACAATGCCTTGCTAACCAACTCATATTACGTTCATTATCTATTAAATATAATTCTAAATCTTTCATAATTTGTTCCTTTATTTAGGGAAGGAAGTGATAGCCATAGAGTAACTTACGAAGGTTATTATGACAGGGCCACCACTCCCTTGTTATTATCTACACACTAAAATGGTATCTCATCTTTATCTGCATAACTGTTTGTGGTATGTATTCTATCTATTTCACTCATACCACCTGATGCCTTACTACCAACACCACCTTGTTTATAGGCATCTAATGCAATTTCATTTAGTTTTTTTCTAGTATCTTGATCTGCCCATACAGTATCATTATACTTACCTTCTTTATCTTTAGTTGAAGGCATTGATACAAATAATCCATTAATACCCTCTACTAGCCTAAAACCTTTTATTGTTAAACCATCAAGGGTTAAATCAAAAAATGCTTTAGTTTTTCCCCAGTTATCACCTGTTTTCATTCTACCTACTTTCATACGTTCCCTTTCTTTTTAAAATCATCTGCTTCTACTTCACTGTATACACCATATTCATACGCATTAATTAATTTTAATACGCACCTATCAATACCACGTTTTTCAGCCATAGATCCATAATAATTGTTTTTACTATTTTTACTATCTGCTTCACCTACTGATGTAACACTATCTAACACAATACCATCTTTATCTTCTTTAGCCATTGTGATTAAAAACCTACAACTTGTTTCTGATTGATAAATTGGTTCTATTTTAGATAATTTTATGTTTTCAATAATTGCTATTTTAGTACACGCATCGTGTGTTAATATCCAGTTATCGTGACATTTCCAAACATCTACCTTACCATCTAACTTGTACTTTTTACCTAGATCTGCTATATTCATTCTTCCTCCATTTCAAATGTTGTATTATCTCTACAATGTGAACAAATACCTGATGGTTCAATACCTTCATCTATGTGCAAATCATACAATGGTATTGCATAACAACACACACTTAAATATTCATCTGATTTTTGTTCTTTAAGAATATCTTTAAACTTGCTATTAATATTCTTATCGTTTAGTATCATATCTATAATATCCATTATGCTACCTCACTTCTTAACGCATATGCTCTATATCCTTTAAAATTTAAAGCAATATGCACAATCGTTCTATCTACCTTTGCAACTATCCTAGTATCAGTTACAAAATATCCATCGTATTGATTTGTATCTAAACCTAGATTATCTAGGTATTTTAATATTTTAAGTTCCATTATTAGTTACTCCTTTTTTTCCCTAGTTAGTTAAAAATTGATGTATTTAATGCTACTTTTAAATGCTCACTACAATAATATCCGTGATGTTCTATATTAATATATTCTTCTTTTAAATAAACCCAACAATCTCCTGCATCTTCTGATATGATGCACCAATTATAATCTCTACCTGAACCATCTGAATCATAATGTACTCGTTTGTCAATATAATATTCTGATATTCTTTCACAGCATTTACATTTTTTAGTATTTTTAAAAATTCGTTTCATCGTTACTCCTTGTTGTTTTTCCCTTTGTCATAGCCATTTGCTATATCTAAATATACTAACAAATATATATTAAAACCAAATAATATTTTAAGTTTTTAAAAATAATTATAGTTATTATATAAAAAAGGGAGGTTTTTACACCTCCCCATCATTGTTATTTTATGTTATTCTTATTTTATTCTATGATCCACACTTTAAGTATGTTGTTCCATCTATATATTGTTTCTGTGTCTACATCATAAAATGCTAATTTCACATAAGAATTTTTTATTTGTTTTAAATTACCCTTTTTGAAATAATCACAGCCATCTTTTTTATTCATTCCTTTTACAGTTAAAAATGTTGCATCTCCTGTTGGGCCTGTGATTGTTGTTTCTTGTGTTTTTAATTCCATTTTGTTACTCCTTTTTTTTCCCTTTTGCAGTAGCCATTTGCTACTACTATATATTAAAAAAAAATATTAATATAAAAAACAATTATTTTAAGTATTTAAAAATAATTATAGTAATTATACGCAGGTATCCTGTTACAGATACCTGTGGCGTTCAGTATGGGAGGTAGAGGAAGAATTTAAACTTGTTCTTTTAAAGTTATTCTTATTGAATATAAATTAGGTGATTTCTGCGTAATTCTATAATTTTTACCCATTCTCACAATAGCAAATTGTTCAGGTGATGGATTGTCTTTATCTAACTGCAATACCATTGGTAAATGATTAGCCATACATTTATTAACAACTGTTGTATAAAAATCTAAACCATCATTTATATTATATAAACTATTATTACTTGCTGTATTATCATAATTTTCATAATTGTGATTCCAACCATTATCATTCATCATTGGGTTTTGATTCATTACAAATTTAGGTGACAAACTATCAAATGACATTGTCCAAGTTCGTAATCCTGATCTTCTTTGAAAATTATCACCTTTTTCATTACCTAATCCAAAAGGTTCAGTAATCCAGTTGCTTGGTTTTGTGAAATTAGCATTAGATATTGTTCTGCCTGATATTGTACTTTTTTGATTAATACCATAATCAAATGTAGTTGTTGTATTAATACTACAATTTTGTGGAAAATCAAAGTATTTACCAAATAATATAGATCCTATATTAACTGGTGATTCTGTAAACGTAGCACCTTGTTCTACATTTTGTGGTTTTATACCAACTCTAAAGTTATAATCAAAATTACTTGCTGCACCTTGTAATTGCATTATACTAAAACCATCATAATCAGGAACACCAAAAGGTGTGTGATTTATAATATTTGTAGTATTTATTTCAGTAACAGTACCATCATCTGATTGTACTTGTATTTGAGGTATTGCATTTGCTGAATTAAAATTATGACATAAAATCATAACGTAATTAAAATTCCATAACTTACTTTCTAATAAATCTGTAAAATCATCTGCTTGTGGTACAATTCTATATTTTAAAACATTAAACTGATTAAGCAAATCAAGTGATGTATAATTAGATGGATCAAGTTGTATCATTCTAATTAAATCTTCTTCACTACCATCAAAGTTTGTTTGCATATCATCTAAAGCACCATTAGCATATTGGAATAACGGATACGATACATATAGTCGTGGTGTAGTTGGTGTTTGATAATGAGATTGTGCCATAATTAATTTTTCCTAATTTCTCTTGTTTCTGTTATAATACCTGTATCTTCATCTTTAATTCTTCTTTTAAATAAATATCTTTTTTTATTGTTATTGCCATCAAATTTTAAATCTTCATAATTTCTTGTAAGATTATCCCAAGAATTATTAAGCATACCATATGTATCAATATTTGATTTATTTATGTATAAAATATGTTTTTGTAAATCTTCTGTTATTAAAATACATTTTGAGATAATTGCTAAACCTTTATATGTAAACAAATCCTGTAAATTATTATCATTTTTAATTAATTTTGCAATAATTATTTTATTATTACCACTTGATACTATATAATCATTTGGCAATAAAGATGTTATATTGATTGTTCCTACATATTCTATCTGTATTCCTTGATAAACAATATTCGTATCTAAACTTACTTTTTCTTTATCAATATTTAAAGTTCCTGTATATGTTTTTTCAATTTTCATATTAATTATTTGTAATTACATTTATCATTGATACTACATCTAATATATCAACTTTTGATAAATCTTGTTTTGGTTCTCCAGCACTTGTATATACTAATTTTTCTTTTTGTTTATCTGTTAATTGTTTACCACCAATAATATGATTTACTAATTCAACTAAATCAACTACATTTATAATTCCATCATAGTTTAAATCAAAATATGGTGATTCAATATCATTATGTTGATTTGCTAATGGATTATAATTTATGTTAGGTATAGGATTACCATTTGTATAATAAAAATCAGAATATTGTTTTGTGCAACCTCTAATTATGTATTCTTCGTTTGGCATTTCAAATTTATGATCACCAGTTACATCTAAACAATGAAGTTGAAACGCTTTTATAGTAATACTATCTGTACCTATATTTGTTTCCATAATAATCCATAAAGGATATATTGCTTGGCCATTTAAAAAACTAACTTTACTATAATCTATATTAAATATTTTCTCATTATTTATTAAAGGTAAATGTATTTTATCACCAACTGATAACTCTATGTAATTTGATGGCAAAGTCATTGTTACCATATTATGTGGATTACAATTATTTAAAATAGTAAACGCACCAAAATTTACTACACTTGATTCTAATGTGTGATATTTTAATTCTATTTCTTTATGTGTATCAATTTCCTGTACATTAAAATTATCAAATCCATTTAATTGATATTCAAGTAAAAAATTTATATCTTGTATTGATATTTCATAATCAAATTCATATTTATCTTGCCCATAATCAAATCTATAAAACATTTTAACTGATGTTGTTATGTCTTCTCTTTTTGTTTGTTCAAATTTATATGTTAATATATCATTTAAATTTATTATTGTATCAATATCATCATATGTATATGTATCTTTAATAGTTAATAACCCAAACTTACCATCGCTTGTGAATCTTGGATATGATCTAGATTCTCTTAAAATATCTTCTATCAGTTGCTTTCCTTCTGTTTTTTCTTTAATTGAAAAACCCATTTTAATAGAATTGTGTGCATTTCTTGATTCTATTATAGAATCCATATCAAATTTTGTATAATCAGGTGTAATTATATTTTCACCAACTTTTTCATCTGCATTTAATTTTCCATAACCCATTTCATTTACTAAAATATTCATTACAATATCAGATGGTTTAACAATTATACCATCTGTTGTTAATGTGTTACCATCTAATCCCACAATTTGAGATTCTGCGTAATTGTACAAATCGGATTGAATGTTACTTAAATTTAAATATGCTTCATCTGCACTTTGAAATCCACCTAAAACAGGAAAAAAAGTTGGTAAAAAAACATTTAAATTTAAACTACTATCAAAAACATTAGAATAACTTACATCGCCTTGATATGCAATTTGATATTCAAATATAGCAGATTGCATAGATTCCATCATAGAAAAAATTAAATCATCTAAATAAATAAGTAAATTATCTATATAATCATCAATATCGTTAATTTGGTAATCATTCCAATTTTTATTTTGCATCATTTCATTTATTGAATCTGTTATATCTATATTCTGTATATTTTGTGTAACTTTACTATAATAACTAAAAGTAAAATCATTGTGTTCTATATCTTTTTGTAACAAGTATTGATATATTTTTGCAATAACTGATTTCATAAATGATTCACTTTCAATTAATAATAAAAAATTATTAAAATCAGTATTTGTTGTATCTGTATGTACTCTTTGTAAATCATATAAAGACAATGGTGAACACATTGTTTTCCATATATAATTTTTAAAAAAATCTAATACGTTAAATATTGCAGAATCATCAATAAAATTTTGTTCTAATGATTCAATTAAAAATGGTGTTAAATCTGTGCCTTGTGGATAGATGTATGAACCGAACGTTTTTGTACTTAAAAAAGCAAAATTATTACCTATGTTAGTTGCGTTTGTAACAAAAAAATTATCTCCTCCTGCATTTTCTGGATCTGCACCATCAAAAAAATTAGGATTTACTTCTAATGCAGCATCTTTTAAATCAGTAAAAATATTATATGTTTGACTTAATAAAATATCATCAAATGGTAATGCTTCATCTTTGCCTTTAATTATTGTATCTAAATCAATATCTGTATTTACAGATTCATAATATTCTAATTGTTCTGTAAAAAAATTATTTTTTCTACCTACTATGGAAGCATATATTTCTTCTTCTTGTAAGTTATCAATAGATACAGAATGTAATAAAGCAATATTATCCATTCTCAAACCTTGTTGGTATGCTTTTGATCCTATCCAATATGGTGGGAAATATTCAAAAATAGCAATTAAATTATGTGCATCAGCATTATGTATTTCATCTATATAATTAGAATTTATACCATAATATAAACCTTGTATACCCCTATAATCGTGTGTTTGATTTAAATTGTTCGAATAACCAAACTGACTCCAATAATTGTTCCCTCCTGATGTTGGTTCATTTTTCAATAAAAACATAGGTGCATTTAGATATGTATTTGTTTTTGGTGCATATATTTCTTGCATCGCACTTGTATCATCAATTAATTCTAAATCTAAATCACTTTGTAATAATAATCTATTTAAATCTGCCTGTATATTAACTTGGTTTAATGAGCCACTTGCAAAATTTAATCCATCTTTCCATACATCAGGTGATAATGGTGCTATAAAAAAACCTGTCCTATCAACAATTTCTGTTGGGTGTGTATTTAAATATGAATCTGAATTATTAGGCACACTAGATTCATTTATGTCTTGATATAATTGCCAATCTGCTAAAAAATAAGTATTAGCAGATACACCTGTAAATGATTGTTGTACTAAATTGTTATCAATTCCTTTTTTAAGTTTTAATATAATCCATCTTCCATCACCACCAGTTGTATCAGGACCATAATAACTAACTCCAGTATCAAAATTTGTTGTATTTGTAATATTTAAATTATCAGAAACATTATAGGAATTTGTATATCTATACCATTTTTTTTCAAAATTACCATTATCATTTATTTTATTTATATTATTATTTAAAGGATTTGTATCTATATCTTGTGTTGTAGATGATTTAGCATTTAAAATTCCATTATTTGAGGCATAAACAGAATCAACTAATCTTTCTGAAAATCCTTTAAATTGCCATAAAGACGATACATCTTCATAATTTTGTTTTAATTCAGGAAATAAATAATCTGTTTGCATAAACTCAAAAGAAAACAATTCTAATTTAGAAAATTTAATATTATGATGATATGAAGTATTGTTGGCGTGTTTTAAAATAATATAATCATCATCTTTTTTTACATATAAACAATAATGCAGTCCATTAGGTGGATCTAATAATAATTTTGGAATTTTAGCAGTTCTATAATTACCAGCAGTTGGGTGAAAATCAAATAAAACATTTAATATTCTTTCATTATTATTTTCTAAATATGGCAATACTGGTGCTTTATCTACATAGCCAAATGTCATAGGTACTACATTATCAAAATCTTGATATTCACTTAATATACCACTTCTTTGTTCTAAAGGTAATTTATCTATACTCATATAAGGTACAGATTTATTTGCAATTTTAATTTGTGTTTTATCTTCAACACTTAAATTAATAGTTTCATCGTCAAATTTAATTCTGTTAATTTCACCATTATATATTAAAGCACAATCTGATTTATTTAATTCATTTTTTATATCTATGACATTAGTAGAGGGTGATTTATAAAACATATATAGATTTTTACCAATTACATTTGTATTTATATATTCACTTAATTTTGTGTTTATATTATAATAGTTATATAATGTACAACGTAATCTATTTATTTTTAATTTTTTACTATCATATTCACTAGATATTTTAACATTTGATACTTTGCTAATACAATTTATAGTTCTAATTAAATTACCACTATTATCAAACAATTCATCTTTATCTTGTGTTAATGTAAATAATATATTATTATCTGCATCAGAAATAACCAATACTGGTTTTAATTTTTGATTTGTAGATACTATATCATTTTTGAAGTTTTGAGAAACATTTAACATTTATATTCTCTCACCCAATCTTATTCCTTCACGGATTTGAGGTATTAATGTATTTTCTGTAAATTCTTCTGTGCCTATAACTGAACCTTGTACATTTACTGTTATAGGTTGTCCACTAGGACCATCTATGTTAGGATCTTCTAGTGGTGTGACTTGCACTCTTTCGTCACCACTTCCTTCACCTACCATCATTAATTGAGGTCCGTCTGTTATAAAATCTGCACCATATTGTGCTTTTTTAATTTGTTGTACTCTTGCTAATCCTGATCCAACTGCTGCTGTTGCTGCTGCAACACCTAATGCTTGTCCAAATGGTGCAGGATATGCTTTTGAGAATTTTTTAAATTGTTCACCTGCTGATTCATATGTTGATGCAAGGGTTTGTGTAATTGCTGCTGCTTTGTATATCTTTTTAAATTTACTATTTGCCTCTGACATTACTTGTAAATCACCTACAAATTTATTTGCTGATTCTTTACGCATTTTAATAAGTTCATCAGTTAATTTAAATTCAGTTTTTGCAGAATCATTTAAGTTTTTGTTTAGATTACCATACGTATCATTAGTAGAATCTTTTACTGCATTATTAGTTTCTATAATTTGCCCACTTGCTGTACTCCAAACATCAGCAACTGCATTACTAAATTGTTCTAATGTATCAATAGCATCTTCATCTTCCGTACCACCTATAATACTACTAACAAAATCAAGTATTTCTGATTGATCTGTTTGTGCAGCAATTATTTTTTGTCTCGCTTTTGCTTGACTATCAATAACTTCATTCATTGCAGTTTGATGTCTTTCTTTCATACCTTCAGTATCTATTAAATCAGGTATTTTAATCATATCAAAACTAGTTCCTAATACTTTATTAGATGCTTGTGCTGCTGTGTTTATTACTTGTATTATTTCTTGAGAAATACCTATAAAAATATTTTTAACTTTTGCACCAAAAAGTTCAAATGTATTACCTGCACTAGTTCTAAAATTGTCAAATCCTGAAGACATATCAAACACCAGCACTTCAAATGCTTGACTTATTGGTATAAATAAATCTTGTGCAATAGCACCTATGATTTGAAAAAATCTAATGCCCATATCTTTTAAAAAAATTAAGGTTTTTGGAACAGCATCACCTAGTGCATTAGGTATAATATCCATAGTTAATCTTATAGTTTGTCCTAAAGCATTAAATATAACATCAAAATTGTTTTTAAGATTAGTCATTGTAGCATTAAAATCTATATTTTGTGAAAAATCAATAGCATCTGAAACACCATCTGCTAAATTTTGAAATCCATCTAATGCACTATTAATAAAACCATCTGATGCTGTGCCTATTTTTGCACCCATATCTTCAAATGTAGCACCTAACCTAGACATTTTATCTGCTGTTGTTAGTTGTTCTTCGCCTAATTCATCAACCATATCCCCTGCAACTCTTAATACTTCATTGTTAAATGCAATTTTTCTTTCTTGATCTGTTAAAGCATCTGTACTTTTGCCTACACTAAACGCATATTTATCATACGCATCTTGTGTATTTACCATAATACCCAAATTATCTAGCATAAGTTTGGATTGCCTACCCATACCAGTAACCATTGAATTTAGAGCCAAAGTAGTATCTACACCTATTGCTTGTCCTAATCTTTGTGCAGTATCAAATAGTTTGGCCATTTCTTCATCTGATTTAACTACACCTAACATCATAGCATTATTTGCCTCTGTCATCAAAGTAAGTTTTGAAACAGTACCATCAGTTGCTTGTTGTAATTTTTTAAATGAATTTTCTGTAAATCCAATTTGTCTTCCCATAGAATTAAATGCACGTTCAACACCTTGCAATTTAGCAGAATCCTGTACAATAGTTTGCATACCACGCACTAATCCTTTTGCTGCAAAAAATGCTGCACCTACTTTTAGAACACTAGTTCCAATACCTTTTAATGCCTTTTGTGTTTTCCCAGCACCTCTAACCGATATATCTATTATTTCTTTATTTGTAGCCATTTATTCCTTGTTGTTTTTAATGTTACGCATCGTATATTCTATTTCTAAAAATTCATCAACTACTTTTGCAGGTGTTTCATTTAAGGAAGGATATGGTGCAGTATTAAATGCTTTACAATAATTGTATTCTTTTATTCTTTCTTGAATTTTAGAATCAAGTAATTCAGAAGTATTACAAAAAAAGAAATGTTCAGCATAAATAGTTTCAGATTTATTTTTAACATTTTTATCTTCTAATTCTTGATAGCAGTTCATTAATTCCTCATATACATCTTCTATTGATTTAAATTCTTTCTTTACACCATCTACTGGTGATAATGCTTTGTAAGGATATACAAACCCATTATTACCAAAATTATTTAAACCTTTTAATGAAACCCAAATATTAATCCAAAAAATTATTTCTTCAATTTTTTTTTATTAGCACTTTCAATAATAGCACTAGCCATAGCAACCAATTCATCTAATGAATATTGATTAAGTTCATCATCTGAATATGTAGTATTATCTTTAATAATACCAATCCAAAATGTAAAATTTTGTTTAACAGATTGATCCATAATTTTATCATTCAATTCTGCTCTTTGTTCTAGATTTAATTGCCTTGCCTCTATTTCAAATGCTTTAAAATTTTGACTTGCATTTGGTTTTACTTTTAACTTCATTTTCCTCTACCTCTTTTTTTTAATCAGTTTACCACGCTGATTGTGATTCACCATTGAATAATTCAATCTCTAATGCTTCATTATTATCAGATGTTCCTATATCTACACACTCAAAAGACAATGTGTGAAATATACCATTTTCTGATATATCTTGAGCAGGATCGCCAGTATATTGAATATTCATTTGCATATTTAATTCACCAACTGATGATAATGTGCCATCACCTATATTAATTGCAACAGCCATTGTATCACCATCAAGAAAATCTTGAATAACATTTGCACCATCTGTATAATCAAAGTTATCGTCCATTTTAATAGTTAAATCACCTGTAATTGCATATTCAGGTATTGCATACAATTCTGCATCACCATTTGAATTAAATCCAACTCTATTTACACCATTTGCTATATTTAAATTCAATGATTTTAATACTAAATCTTTAGCACTACCATCAGATACTAAAGTTTTTGTACTCATATCACCAATGTTATAATAACCTGTTGCTTCAGGTGCTGTCCAGTTTGCTAATGTAAAATCAGTTTCTAATGATGTAGCACCTGCAAGTGGATTAGAAAAACCACTAAAATAGTTACCACTCATTGTCATAAATCCACCATTATTACCAAAATCTAATGATAATGCTAAATCTGATACGACTGCACCTGATATTCTAATACCACCTGATGCTTGTGGATAATATGCTAAATTTACAGTATGTGGTATATTGTTAGAAATAGATCCACCAATTTGTGCAATTTCTGAACCCTGCCCACCAACTTCATACAGATGTTTATATGAACCTGATTCTGAATGTTCTTGTAGCACTAATGCTAAATGCTGTGCTAATAATTTAGGTGTAGCAATACATTCAAAAGGCATTGTAACTGTACCACCTCTTGTATTAATAATTGTATCATCTTTATGTTTTACTAAACCTCTACCTGATAATAATCTTGATTCCCTAGTTATATTAAATGTTGGTTTTTGCACTTGCACTACAGGCAGTTGTCTATATGCAGTTCCATCAGTACCATCATTATCCAAACCAGCACCAAATGCAGTTTCTGCTTTTATTCCAACTCTAACATCACTAATAGGGCGTACTACTTCGCTAATAGCCATTACTTGTTCTCCTTATTAGATTTTCTTTTTTTATGTATTAATTCAACCAAACCCATTGATTGCATTAGTTCTGCTGCCTTGATAGGTAATGCAATTTCCTTACCTTTTTTCATATCATCAAACTCTTTTGATGTGCAGGGCATACCAACAGCACTAAATTTTTTTAATTTTTCTTTAAACGGTTTTACTTTCATATTGCTCCTATGCTACGTTTCCAAAATGTGTACAAGTTAAACTCCATTGACAAATAAGATAATCATCATATCCATCAACTTCTACATTAAATTCTAAATCATCTAATGTAACATTTACTGCTTGTGAATTATCTGCTAATGTTAATGTTATATTATCGTGTATCAACGCCTCCAATATACTTACTTGATTTAACACATAGTTTTGAAATTGCTTGTTATGTCTATTCAAAAAATAATATTGACAATCCATCTGATATTCACGTACTTCTAAATGTGTAGCAATATCTTCTTGTGTTGATCCAGTAGGTATAATTCTAATAAAATGATTGTTTTTGATTTCTTCATACCAATCACTATAAACAGGGCATTTCATTTCTGCTCTAATTTTACTCATTAATGCAATTAAAATGTTTTTCCAAGTATTTGTATAGGTACTCATTATCTAATCATATCTATTGTTGCATTACTTTTATTGGTTTGTTTTCTATGCTTACTATGCACTTCAACATACCAATAATCTGCTGCATCTGCTGATGAGCCTTGAAATCTACCCATTAAACCACCATAAATGTGTTGCAATCCACCTGATATTATTTCAGGTGTAGTTGTATCACCTTCTAATTTATCATCACTCATATGCTTTACTACAAATGTTGCAGTTCCATATGCACCTGCTGTATCTATTTCTACTTTTAATAAATCATATGGTTCACCTGAATATTCACCTGCTAATTCTACTAAATCTAAACTTGCTGATGTTACACTTCTAAATAATATTTTACCACTTTTATCTTTATCATCTACTTCGTGTGATAGTTTATAAATACCATCATTTAACTTATCTATCAAACCAGTTCTATCTTCATTTGTTACTAATGCGTGATAATAATCTGCTTCTTCTGATGCACCTTCTTTTGCTCTAATTAGATTTGCTGCTGCTATATAACATACAGATTTAATTATAATAGAATCATATTCTTCAACTCTTAAAGTAATATCAGGTGAATCAATATCTATTTGTTTCTGTTTTTCAAATGGTGTTGCATATCTTGCATCTACATAATTATGTAACTCTAAACTAGCATCAACTAATGTCTGATTTAAAAAAGATGTAAAATCTACACCAACTTCAAATATTTGTTCATTAATTGTAGTTGATGAATAATTGCTGTTATAATATTCTACTTGATTAGTATCACTATTATAAAACCATTCACCATTAGCATCTACATCTGCTGATGCAGATTGCCCTGCTGCAAGTTCTTCACCATTAACAAATAGTTGTGAAACAAATCCACTATCTCTAAATAAATGTAAACTACCTGATGTTAATGAAGGAAATATTTGTACTTTAGAATCAAAATCGTTTACTCTATTAAAATACTTTGTTAGATCTGCAATAGTAGCATATTTGAAATCGGTAGCCATCTATCTTTTTTTTCTTTTCATTTTTTTCATTTTCATCTTCTTTTTTGGCCTACCCATTTTTTTACCGTATGTTCCTTTTCCTTTTGGCATATCTACTCCTTTTTTATCCTAATAATATTAATTCAATTTTACTATCTTTTCTTGCATTTACACTTCTTGCTCTTAAATCTTGTATAGTATTAAAACTTGATGCTAAATATTTTGCACCACCTGCGTGTGCAGATAATGTATTAGCCATAACTTTGAATTCTGCATTTACAAATGGGCAGGTAAACTCACAATGGCCAGTAACATACGAAATGCTACCTACAACACCACCATTGTGTAATAAATTACCATTACCATCATCAAGTAAAAACGCAGCAGTATTTTTAACTACTTTACCTGATACAGGATCTTCTATTGTTTCTTGTGCTTTAGTTGATGCAGGACCATATACAATAGTATCTGTTGTTCCACCACCGTGTTCTGAACCTTGTAATACTGGTACACCTGATGCACCTCCATTACTTCCATTACCTAATGCAGGAAATCTACCAACACCAAATGGTGTAGTTCCTGATACATTACCAATACCAACTATTGTTTCACTATGATTTGATAATGATGTAACCCTAATATCACCATTGTTTAATGCTATTCTTACTTGTTTGTTATGTAATCCACTTGAGGAATCATAAAACAACGCATCAAATCTTGCTTGTATTTTAGGTAATACTGCGTTTGCTGATCCTGCAAATGTTGTATCACTTGCATCTGTTGTAAATGCTATTGCAGTTTCACTACTAACTGAATCAAAACCACCATTGTTAAATTCATCTACAACTATATGAAATGTGTATGTAGTTGATGCTGTTAATCCAGTTTCATCTGATGCTTTGATATTTTGTAAACCAAAATCTAAAAAACCACCTTCTGTGTAAAATGGTCCTATTGCAACACTACCTGCTACAATACCATCTATTACTTTATCAGCAGTTCTACCATAACCAAAAAACGCACCACATTGTGCAAATTTACCATTTTGATCTGTCATACATTTACCATTATCAAATGCTAAATGTTTATTACCAAAGAAAAAACTAATTTTATGATCATCATCAATTTGTGCTTGATTTGAACCTAACATACCTCTTTTTACAGTAAGCGTATTTGTTGATACTGATTCAACTTCTACTATCTCACCATTTTCTATGTGTAGTAAATCACCTGCTTTGAACCAATCACCATCATCAACAGGCATTTCAGTATCACTAATTGCTATATGACTTCCATCATTTATTAGTATATTTGCACCTCCAAAATATGTACTACTAAATGCTTTTACTTCTATATATTCTTGGCCACTATTTAAATCTTTTGGTTCAGCAGATAATCTTCCAACTGCTGAATTACCACCTGATTCAAAAGTTGCTTGTGTATTTTGTGAGTAACTTATAATTCTGTTATTTGGTAAATATATAAAATCATTTGCAGGTAATAACATAGTCATTGTTCTAAATGGTGTTGAGCCACCACCACCTACATCAAGTGAATTTGCAACATCAGTATTAGTACCACCACCACCACCATCATTTTTAAAATCGTGTACAGTTATAAATATTTCTGCACATATATCACTTAAATTTTTAATAACTATTGCTTTTGCATTTTGTATTGTCAATGCACCTAAATCTTTATCAAATGTAGATATTTTTATAATACTTGTATCTAAATCTTGTATAATTGTTGATCTTTCTGTATAAACTCTATCTGAAGTACATAAATAATCACCATCAGGTGTTTTAAGTTCTAATTCTACATTTGCAACTTTACCATTTGCACTTGCTCTATTATTAGTTCTGTTTCTTGTTGCTATTGTATAAGACATAAATCTGCTACTCCTATGTTAAATGGTATTTTACTGTTATATTTATTGAGTAATCTGAATTAATACTATCACTCCTAAAAAATGCTAATACTACTTTATTTGCTGCTACACTTGCACTGTCTATTGTCCAAGTTGATAAATATGCTTGTTCACTACCTGCATTAGTTACATCATTATTATGTGCTAATAGAGTTCCATTAGTTAATGCAGATGTACTACCTGATGTAAAATCATAACTCAAAAGGTGCATACGTGTTGTATCACCTGTTGCAGCATCTGCACCTTCTATTGAATAAACTGCATCTATTGATATATTATCAGGAATAAACCACATAACAGGTACTATTAATCCTGAATGAGTATCACTTGCTGCTGCTGTTGTAAATGATGTAGCAGGTTCTGTACCTGTTCCAAAATTAAAATCATCATATATAGTGCCTTTATGGTGATTTCCAGCAAATGGTAAAGGGTGATGCGTATTCGCATCTAATTCATTTGAAATACTACACGAAACATTAAAATAAGCATACATTGTATTTACGTGATAGCCTAATGCTTTTACTTGATTGTTAGTGGTATCAACTTTAAATTTTTCTGCATCAGATGCGTTTACCACTTCTAATGCTGTTGTATTATTTGTATTAGATTTAACTTTTAATGATCTATCAGATACTAACAAACTACTTTCTGTACCATTACCACTTTTAACACTTCTTGATGTGCTATCAACACCTGTGTTTGAATTATCTACATATAGTAAATCTTTGTATGTACTTGCTGGTGTTTTGCCTGTTAAACTCATAAATTTTCTCTAATTTTTCTGTTATAATATAATATAATATTTAAATTTTTAAACATATATTTTATTTTATGTGTATTCACCTGCTACTGTAATACTTACATATTGTAATGTACTTGCTGGATCAATTTCAATCTGCATAACTTCACCTGCACTATAAGTATTGGTTTCACCAGTAAAATCCCAAGTATATACTGTATGTATATTTGTTAAATCAAATCCAACACTTGATAAATTAACTGTAACTGTACCTGAATATGCACTACCATCTTTATATAATTGAAGTGATGTATTTCCAGGATTTTGGGTGCTTGAAGATTGCCTTGCAACATTAGCATATATTGTATTTATTTTTAAATCATATGGTACTATAAAATTTGAATCATCAACAGTAAAATCATTTAAAGAAGTTACCTCTATTGTTGAACCTCCTGCAAGTGGTATAAATTCATCATTTGAACCACCGTGAAAAAATGCTGATTTTATAAAGAATTTTTGATTTGCTATTACTCCATTATTAGTTATAGGTATATCAGTTCCTGCACCATTAGTAAAGTATAAATTATTAGGTGTATCGTTTTTAACCCATAATTGTCCTTTTCCTACTGTATTACTAGCAGCAGAAGATGCTGCTGTAATTTTTAAATATTTGTTTAATGTTAATTCTTCTGATGCAAATTCTAATAAATCATCACCGTCATAATTAATTAAATTATTTCTGTATGTTGCTTCACCAACTGCAATTCCACCATTAAAAAAATGTATTAATTGACTACCATTATCTAAAATATATACATCGCCACCATTAGCATCTAATGCTATATCACCTTCAACATCTAATGTTAAATTACCACCTGCTACAATAGTATCTAATGAAGTTATAGTTAAATCTCCACTTGAATATGTTACATCTGATAATTCATCAAGCGATGATGCACCACCTGATCCTGCTTCATCAGGTTCAGTTGATACATCTACGCCATTAACTTTTAAACTACCTTTAACATCTACTGTATCTTCTGATATTTGTAAAGGGGTACTTTTGTTACTAACTTTTAGGGGTTTTAAATTAGATTCTAAATTACTATCATTATCTAATTGTAATGGATTCTTTCTTTTTCTTTCAAAAATACCCCTTAAACCTTTTATTATATCAGGTAGATTCAATTTACTTCCCTGCTAACTTTTTCAATAAACCTTTTACACTACTCCAAATCATATCATCATAAGGTGTTGGTGATAGTGCAACTGCTTTATCTACTACTAGAATTAATATTGTTATTATCTTCCAATTATCTGCTAGTAATTCCATTTAATGTAACTCCTCTTTATCTGTTGTTATTTTTTCTATTCTATTAAAAAAAGTTTCTATAATCATCAGCCTACAATTTAACATTTCATACGCATCTTCTTTAAATATAGGTGGGTGTGAATCTTTTTCTAATTTCTTGATCCTAACTTTTAATTCTTTTATTTCTTCTTTTAATGTCATTCTTTTATGCCTAACCACGCCAAAACAATGCCTATTATCGCATATAATGTAATGCCTATTGATTTAATACCAGTTAAATTATTTTCTGCTTTATTTAGCCTTCCATTAACTTTTTCTAAATGCTTAAAATTAGCATTAACTTTTTCTTTGATGTGTTCTACATCACTTGATATTTTAGTAAGTTGTAATGTTATATCTTTTTCAAATTCTGTCATTTTCATCTCTATTTAACATATTTAAAAACTTGTGCTTCAATCCGTTACCACTTAATTTTGCTATAATTTCTACTAATGTTTTATAACTGCGTTCTAAACCTTTTTGTTCAATCTGCATCAACTTCTGTTGATCTATTAGTTTTATAATTATCATTTCAACTCTACTAAAACTTTCACGCATTTCTTTTGATAATTCATCTTGTATATATTTGTTTTGTTTTTGTATAAAAATCCAAAATGCAATAGCAACTGCTAATGGTACTCCATATCTTTCTAGTAATTCAAACCAATCCATTATACTACAACTTTAAATATTGTTGTTCCTTTTTTAATCTTGCTACTGCTTTTTGCATTGTATGCAACTAATGATTTATCTATATTGTATCCTTCACCATAGTTTTGCAAATCAATCTTTACACCATCTCTATTACCATTGTTGTAAAATATGTAGCAATTCTGTGATGCTCTACCAGTTAAACCTAATCCTTTTTCACTATAATCATTACTACCTACCATTGATGAAGATCTTGAAAAGTTATCACCAACTCTTGCACTATGAACGTGGCCAAAAATGACGTAATCTATCTTTGTACCTCTTGCACTATATCTGCCCATTATTTGTGTTATACTAGTATCTAATCCTTTTTTTATACTACCATTTCCGTGTAGTATTAATAAATTTTGCCCTGCTACTTCAACTACCATTTCAGTAGGATCACCATCTATAAATTTTATATTTGTATCTCTAAATATGTATTCTAATGTTTTAAATATGGTATAATCATAGTTATCTGATGCTAAAGATTTACTCCAACCCCATTCTTGTTTAACTCTACTTTCATTACCTGTTACCATACACACAGATACGTTAAAATTGCTGTTTAAATCAAGTATTACTTGTTGTAGTATATCTACTGCTAGAAATGTTGCTTTTGCTCTATTTGTAGCCATTGATAGTAATTCATCTAATCTTCTATCACTATTAAGTAAATCACCACTCATAGCAAGTAGTACATTAGTTATGCCCATTGATTTAAAATAGGTAGTTGCTTTATCTACAAATAACTTGCATCTTGCTGATGCTATACTAAAATCATACTTGTTATGTTCTAAATTTACAAGTTCATTAAAATGCAAATCAGATAATTGTGCTACACCTACTGCTTTTGTATTTTCTTTGTGTTTTTTAGTATATTTAGATAATTCATAATTGTCAAAAATCTTTAAAAGTTTATTTACATAGTGAGATATTGCATTTTCTACTCTTGCGTGTTCTCTAAACGATTTTCTTTCAATTCTATTTAGATCTTGTGCAGATTGTTTTTGTTTTGCTAACCTGACATTCTCTTTAAGTAAATCAATATCTTCTATAACATTAGTTGCTCTATGCCCACATACCTTACATTTGTATCTTTGTCTATCTAAATAAAAGCCACTTTTTACCATTCCTACGTAGTAGCATTTAGGACAAACTATATTACTAGGCATATTACCCCACTTTTCTTAATCTATCGCTTAATTCCTTTGCACGTCTTGGTGTATCTGTTCTTGCCCATTTGCTATCTAGCATTTCGGTTGATGCTGCTTTATAATCACCATTAGCAAGTAAAAAAATAGTTTTTTTAAATTTACTAAATGCAGTTACACCTAACTGGTAATTCATATTTATTACTACTTCTTGTACTTCTTTAGGTGAGGGCAAAAACCATTCATACTTATCTGCAAGTATGTATTTGAGATTTTGTAGTTCTTCTTGCAACCATTCTGTTGCTTGTTCTTCTGTAACTTTTAAATACTTAACACGTTGGCCATATCCAATAGTATCATATCCTGCTGTACATTTATATACGGTAGGTGAAAAACCTTCGTGTTTTTTAATGTCATCTATTAACGACATTATCTCTTTTGTATATGAAATACTAATTGTATATCACCATCAGCATATGTAGGTGTAGTTGCACTTGTTAAAATACCTTGCACAAATACTGAAGAATTATCATCTGCTGATTGTAGTAACATTGTTGCATTTGAATCTTCTGATGTACCAGTTAAAGGCATTACCTGAAAAATTCTTGCATTGTCTAATCCTGCACCAACACTTGCTTGATTTGCATCTAATCTTGCAACACCACAAATATTGTTATTCAATAAATTAGCATCTGAAATGTCTGCTGTTGCATTTATAGTTCCTAATGCTGTATTACCTTCAGAAAAATAAAAATCAATATCAGAGTCAGTATTTGATTTATCTATAACATACATAGCAACTAATTTAGAACAGCCACCTAAACCTAATACGCAACTAGGTATTTCAGTAGCAGTAAATAATACATCATTTTGTGCATATGCGTTTGTATCTAATGTTGGTGATACTCTTATAATTTTAAAATCACTTTTACCTAATCCCATTATACTTCCTCTACTTTCCAACCTTTAGATTCATACATTTTAATTTCTGATTTATCTAAAGAATCACGCATAATGACTTTACCATTTTTTTTCATAACTTTATACTTAACTGCTTTTTTAACTTCTTTTTTAACTTCTTTTTTTACGTCTTTCATTTTTACTCCTGTTAAGATTTTATAATATTCCCTTTATCATCAAAACTTACACCACCAAAAAAACCAAAGTTTTCTACACCCTTACCTTTTTTATTTCTAGCGGCCCTATTTGCAACTTCTTGCATATAGTCCATATACTTCATTTCTGATCCTTTGTAATATGCTTTTTGGCCTTTATCTTTATCTTCAACTAGGCACAAATTATTATCAGGATCTAAATTACAACCAAATTCTTTATTGTTTAGATTACCTATATCTTTTTTGGGTTTTGATTTTTTTATTATGTTTTTTTTACTTGACATATTTGATTTAAGTCAGGGCAGCAATCCGACTACTACCCTGACTATACGATTATTAATTACTAAAATTATGAAATTTCAGTATGTATCTCTACACCGTGTAGATCAACTAGTTCGGTAACAGCCCAATAACCATTAGCAACCATATTTGTAGATGCTGCTAGTTCATTTCTTTCAGTTTTCATTTCAATGAAATTACCTGCACCAAAATCAATGTAACCTGCACCTAATGCTGTTTTAGCATATATAGCACCTTTTTTTCTACCAGTTGCACCATCAATTACTTGTGGTGATGTGTAGAAAGAAATACCTGCTATGCTTGTAACAAATCCAGCACCATAGAATTGCTCACCAACTGACATAGCACCACCGTGTGCAAATGCACCTACACTTGATGCTGTTGCAGTAGTTGCTAATTCATTTGATAGACCAAATGATCCATACATTTGTTGTGGGTGTAATACTGCACTATATGGTCTTGGAGCATCGTTTGTTTCTAAAGATGCAACTGCGTCCATAATATCCAAGAATCTTAAACCATCATCAGTTCCTTTAGATGTTGCAAATCCATCATATAAAGCACAAATGTTTGCATCAAATTCAGCAGCAACTGCATTACCTAAAACCTGTCCTGCATTTACCATTAACGCATCATCATTACCATATGAAGCAAGGTCTGTAATTCTTGCATTGATGTGATTTCTTAATACCTCAACAGTTGTTGCAGCAGTAGTAATACTGGTTGCTGATACTTCTGTATCTTCATCACCTGTTGCTTCATTTGTTACATCAGATACACCTAATTTACTATATAATGGAAATTGAACAGTATTTGAACCTTGTACTGCTGGTGCCATTGAGATAGTTTGAGGTGTTACAGATGCTTTGTTAAATTGTACGATTGCAGCGGCAATAGTTTTTCCTAATCCACCAGCAGCAACGCCAACGTCTGTGTTAGCCATTTCTAACTCCTAATTTTAAAATACTCTTTCAACTGCTTGTTAGCCTTCATTTTGAGTATTACTTAATAAAATTCTTTGTACTTGCGGCTATTGCTTCTGAAGCACCTTTTGGATCTTTCATAGCAAATTCTTCCCACGAAGAATAACCACCCATATCACCTGCTTTTGCAGTAGTTGCTCTAGCCTGTGATGTTGATGGTGAGCCAACATTTACAATTTTATTAACATATGTTTCTAGTTTATTCAAATCAGTCAAACCTTCTGCAATAGATTTATCTGTATCATCAGTAATTTTAGACATTAAAGATTCACGTTTATCTGTTTGGTATTGATTCCATTGATCTGCTTGGCCTTTAAAAGTATTACGTTCTTTTGTAATAATATCTAACGCTTCTTTTAATTTACCATCTTCTACCATCTTTGCTTCTTGTTTTGTCTTATTATCTGCGTTCATCTTATCTATCTGTGCTTGTAGTTTTCCAAGTTGATTAGCCATTTCATTTTTAGATGTTACGACTTCTTGAAACCTATCATATGGTACATTTTTATTATCAACAGGTTCTGTCCTGTTATTTGTTACGTTGTTTGTTTCAACGTTAGTTTGACTTTCTACTTTATTTTCTTCTGACATTTTAACTCCTTTAGTGGATATTTATTGAAAATACTTCTTTGTAATATAAATTATTTTTAATACTATAAAAGTATTATTTTTTACCTCTATGTATTCTTACTGTATCTTTACTATTCCTTTTAATAAACTTGTGATACTCTTTTGCAATATACTTACTTAAATGTTTTGGTATAGGCCTATCTTTAGCAGTTAATGCACCATCTTTTGGTTTAAGTTTTCTTAATCTTCTAACTCTATCACCCATTGATGGATAGCCTAATTTAACACCTGTATTTCTTGCTTGTAAAAATCCTTCAAAATCAGATTGTGTTTGCGTAGTTAAAACAGCAGTTACTTGATCTTTATATGCTGTTGCTTGTCTAGGTAAATTTCCAGTTGATTTTGCTTTTTCATATTCAGGGCTATATCTGCCACCCCACCAGTCACCATCATATACACTATGCCCTTTTTCAAATATATAATCTTTGTATAGATCTCTTACATCTTTTCCAAGTTCACGCCAAAAATTTACATCTGTTACTTTTTTAATTGCCATCTTTTCTTAATTCTTTTGCTTTATCAGGATCATATATTCTTTTGCTTACACCAACCCTAGATACACTTTGCCATTTGTGTCTGCAATTATAACCACCTGCATATATAAGTGGATTAGGTGTTAATCTTCCAAAGTTTTTAATTATTTCTTTTTGTGTAATTGGTTTACTGCTTCCCATTTGTAAACATACATCTCTTGTTTTTTCATCTATCGGTCCTATATATTGATACAATGTATCATCAGGTTCTTCTTGCATCTGCATATATGTTACTGTCCTTGAATAATTAAATAATGTTGTATCAACCAATGTTCTTATTTGGTGATTAGATAAAGTTGCATCTGTTATGTTTTGTAATACTTGTGCTTCTGATAATCCTGATATATAACCCAATGCTATTTGTTGTTGTATTTGTGCTGCTAAATATGGATAGTATGCTTCTAATACTGCTATATTACCTTGCATTAATAATTGTAATTCTTGTTCAGTCATTTTTTACACTTGGTTTTACTTTTTCTAGCACTTCAACGTGTCCTTTTACAAATTCTGTTTTAATGTTAGATAATTTATTTTTAACAATATCTTCTAATGGTAAATCTTGTAAACCTTTTGCTAGTTCTAATGGATCTGCTTTTGCATTAGGTTTGTACAATGCAGATACTATTTCTTGTATTCCTTTTGTATATATATCTGCTATTTTAGTTGCAGTTTGATTTACTTTTTCTTCATCAGCCATTATATTATATCTGATACTTTTTTAGATTTTTCCCACATCTTGCAACTCCAGTATCTTGCTTTAGTTTTATCTCTTGCTGTATCGCATTTATGCCTTGCTCTAAATGATTTACGTTTTGCATCGCTTTGTCTTTTAATAGAAAGATTAGGATCACCAAACATAACCTTTTTTACTTTATCACCTGACTTTACATATACCTTAAATTTCTTTCTACCATAACCTGCTTCACCTTTACTAATTCTGCTAGGTTTATCTAATGTTACTTTCTTACCTTGATATTCAGCCATTACACTCCAACTTTTTTCATAGCAAGTTTATGTGATTGCGTAAATGTTTTACCACGTTTCATAGATCTTACCATAGAACGCAAATGTTTTGCTGTATGATGTGTTTTATGCCTACGCATAGCACTCTTTTGTCTTTTGTTTAAACCCTTCATACTCACACCTTTTACATAATTTGTTTTAGGCATTATCTTCTTCTCACTTTCCTAGCAGTTGATCTGCTATATTTTGCACGTTGTTTACCCTTCTTTGATGCTGCACGTTTTTTTCTATTCTCATATGATTTTTGTGATGGTGTTAATTTTGCTCTAACTGATTTAGGAAGATACCTACCACGTTTTGATCTAGGTTTCTTTTTGTCTTTTTTGCTTATAAAATCCCATTCCTCTTTTGTCCATTTTCTTAACGAACGCTGTGTTTTTTTCAAAGCCATTACCTCTTGTATCCTCCACCCTTTGCTTTGTATTGACGTGCTAACATCTGTGCTTTTCTTGCACTCCATTGTCCTGCTCTACCACCTTTACTACCTGCTTTTATCTTATTGAACAATCTTCTACGCATAGTAGGTTTAGTATAGTTACCTGCTTTATTAACTGTGCTTTTTCTTTTCTTTCTAGCCATTATTCTGTTGCTCTTGTTAGTGCATCTAGTAATGGATTTGCTGGTGCAACTTCTTCATCAGCATCTTCCATTTCTACTTCACGTCTATCAAACAAATAATCTTCTGCTTCTTCTCTAGTCAGATCAGGATTTCGTTGCATCATTATATCTGCTAAATCAATCAATCCTTTTGATAGTTCCCAATCCCACTTTTCACGTTGTTCTTTATCTGATAGAATATCAACTGATTCACTATAATCTACATCTTCTAAATCACCTGCATCTTGGCCTAACTCTACTGCAATTATTAATCGTTCTAAATCAAACAATTTAAATTCAAAATCACGCCATCTTGCAACATCTGATTTCCTATCATCTTGTAATTCTTGGTTTCTTAATCTTAATGCAACACCTGATTCAGCAGTTGTACCATCTACAAATGATGTAGGCAAATGATAGTTTTGTGCTAACATTTTATATGATGATTTAATAGATTCATCTAATGCAGGTATAGCATTTGGTGGTGATACAATACTAATGTTACCATCAACACCTAAATAGTTTATTTTATCCTGTCCGATCTGCATTGTATCTTTATCAATACCAGTACCATTTACGAACAAATAACCAAATGATTGAAACATTACATTTGCATTTTTATTAGTTTCTGCTACATTAATTGCAAGGTTTGTAGATATTAAATCATTACTTGCATTGGTATCTAAATAACTAAATTCAGGTTTCCCATCTCTAAAATTTTCTACAAATGGTAATCTACCATATGGATTAATCATATCAGGATTATCATCAGTAGTATATTTTTTTCCTGTATCATCAAATGTAAATGTGTTATCACTATCCCAGTATGCGTACAGGTTAGGTGTAGTATCAAGCACAGATGAACGTGATGTAATAGGATATATAAATGCTTCAGGCTTTAAAGGATCTTCACCAAACAAAGGTTCATAATCCATAATTATGTCATACTCAATACAACTTGTACCATCTTCTTTTGTTCTAAATACAGGTTTTAATAATACTGCATCTAATAAATTAGTCATACGTTCTAGCCTTTGTAACTTCTGTTCTTTGTCCATAAACAAATCAGTTACTTCTTCTTTTGTATATTTTCGTACAGGTGGGTGCATATATACTAAACTAATTCTATCTATAACACGTTTAGTTATATTTACATTACCTGCTACTACCTTACTTAACGTACTATCACTAAAGTAATCAGCAGTATAATCATATGTATCACCATTGTAATAATCTAGTGCTTCATACCTGCTTGATTTCCATTGATTTTTAACCTGCTGCTTGTAGTCAAACTTTGACATCAGTACAGCAAGTTCGGCCATATTTGGTATCATCTATCTTGTACTCCTATTGATGGTTTAGTTACTGGATATTCCCAATTAATGAAATAGCCAAACGCATCAGATAAATGTGTTAGATGCTGATTGCTTTTATCTATTTCTCTTGTTCCTTCTTTGTTAGATACTTGTTCTAAATCTTTTATTAGTCCTTTGCATTTAGGATCTACTATTATATTGTTCTTTGATAATTGGTTATTAACTGCATTTACTCTATTAATAACTCTTGGATTTATATGTGCTACTTTTACAATAAACTTGTTTTGTCTTATAATACTAATATCACTATATCGTGCAGATGAATTTTTAGCAGCACCTGTTGCATCAGGATACGCATAGTATAAATTGTTAGGGTACATCATTCTAATGGTATCACACATTCTTTGTGTTGGTAGATCACCATCACCACCGTGTGATAATCTTACTTCGTTGATAACGTGTACTTTACCACTAGGTTGGATTTGACTGATTGTACTGGATAGAGGGTCGTTGTTGAAGTCCATTCCAATTCTGATTGGTAGATTCGGGTTGTACTTACATTCTTTAACGTGTATATCTCTTTTAAATCCATAATATGTTTGTCCTTGTGTTAGGTTTACAAAATTTCCATATAAATAAGCGTCTAATAATTTTTCATCATAGTTGTCTCTTAATGATTGTATATATGATTCAGGTAGATACTTATTATCAGTTGTTTTACCGTGTACCAATAACTTGTTATCATTATATTCCTGAACCATCAGATGATATGTGTATCCAAATCCTTCAGGCGTAGTCGTTATATATAATTCAGCATCATCACAACCACGCAACCTACCTAATGCTTTTTGCACACTTATTTCTGCTGTTTTAAAGTTCTCAATATCTAATTCATCAATACCAACATATGTATATGATGCACCTACAATCCTTTGTGGATAGCGTGTTTGATAAATCTGTATATCACCATATATAGTTCTAAATTTATGTGATGCTATGTTGTATGTATATGCTACACCATTACGTTCTAGTATTTCTTTAAACGATTCTACAAATACAGAATCTGCAAGATTGTATGTAGGATATAATATTAAACCATTACTCTTACCATCTTTATTAACTTTTGTAACTAAATTTATAAACGTGGCCGTCAAAAATGAGAAAGTTTTTCCGCTTCCAAAGCCGCCTATATAGGCCTTGATACGTGCCTTTTTTCTATTAGTA
>Ga0208159_1000139_pt1 | contig 29239 bp, 55 predicted proteins | sample 9_EtaG_FD_184082 | JGI IMG/M metagenome (GOLD analysis project Ga0208159, IMG submission 184082) | Marine viral communities from the Subarctic Pacific Ocean - 9_ETSP_OMZ_AT15188 metaG (SPAdes) (version 2) | ecosystem: Environmental > Aquatic > Marine > Oceanic | place: Pacific Ocean | collected... | reverse complement strand
GCGATGAATTAAAAGCACTTGCTAGTGCTTTATGGACAGATGAAGTAAAGAAGGCATGGGCAGATAAACAAGCTGAAGAAGTTTAACAAACAAGGAGTCTAAAATGGCAAAAAAAGAAAAAGAAAAAAAGCCAGTTTTGAATCTTGATGGTAAAGAATACATCATAGAGGATATGACTGATGAACAAAAAGAACTAGCTGGGAAAGTAGTTATCAATCAAAATCATGTAAATGATATAAAGAACAAACTAAATACCAATTCTTTTATGAGGGAACAATTAGTTGAATGTGAAAAGGTATTTGTAAGCAAGTTTGATGAATCTGTTAAAGAGCTAAAGAATATGCTAGAAAATGATCATTCACCTCATGATCCGGGAGATGAAACAGACTAATGATTGTAAGGAAATGCGCTCAAGATTTTGATGTGGTTATTCATTTAAATAATAAAAAAGGAATGACAAAAAAAGTTGCGTTGGCTGATGGAACTTCTGCATCAATTACATACCCTAATTCAAAAAAGTTTTTTCTTTGGGTAGATGGAGAGATTGTAAAAAAATCTGATTCATTTAAAACTATTGAAGAAGAGTATGTAAAAGAGGTTGCTAAAAAGACACCTCTTGGTCAAGGGCGCATTGACTTAGTAAAACATAAATTAATAGACAATAAGGTAGTGGCTAGATGAAATCACCATTAACAAAATTAGTACAATGGCAACTAAGAACTGGTCAGCTAGATGGATGGACTGCCTACCATATAGGTGCAGGAGCTTTTTTCTGTAAAATATTTCAATGGTTAAATTGGAGTGATTTATGGTGTGTTTTAGGTGTATTGATACTTGGTATAGCTTGGGAGGTTTTTGAATGGATAATAGAGAATTATAAGCCTTATATCACAAAAGAAAAGTGGGCATACAATACAATGGCTGATATTGTAGTAGAAACTGGAATAGCTTGGTGGATGGTACTATGAAGAAAAAGAAAAAAATAACAAACCCAGTTATTGTAATTGACTATCTGCCTTTAAAATATGATTTTATTATAAATAATTTAAAATCAAACAACTCAACTACAACACAATACATAGAGGAAAGAGGTTAGGTGGGTGAAAAACCAGATACAGCCAGAAGTTATAGGACTGCTATTCTTGATGATAATGCCATTGTTAGCATTAATCTTAAATGGTTGGGTCAAATTTGTGTTCTCATTGGAATCTTGGTCTATGGATATTGGCAGATTGAAACAAGAATTAAAAACCTTGAAGATAATATTGTTGTTGCAAATGAACAGATTGGGGATTTACTTAGTAAACATATCATGGAAGAAAGGGCTGAAAGACAAGAGTTGGCAGACAAAGTAGCATTTTATGAAAAAGAATTTAATATTAACCCACTAAGCTGGGGTAAAAAGAAAAGAGGTAAGAAATAGTGGATTTTATGGCTGTATACGGTGAAGCAGGAATGATAGGCGTGGTAGGAGCAATGTTTGTGTATTTAGTCATATCTCTTTCTAATAAATCTGCTAGGCAACAAGAACAGCTTGAAAGTTTGAAAGTAGAAAATAAAGGGCAGTCAGAAACTTTACAAAACATGGAAGGCATGATTATAAAATTAATAAATAGATGGAACGCCTCAGATGATAAATTAGATAGAAAATTTGATGCCCTAACAAAAGAAATAAATGATTTAGATAATCAGGTATCTAGAATAGATGGTTCATTATCTAGGATAAATGGTAAAAGCTAATGGCTGATCCAAGATTAAAAAGATTTGGTCTAAGTGGTTATAATAAACCCAAGAGAACACCAAGACATAAAACAAAATCTCATGTAGTATTGGCAAGATATAAGAAAGGTGGTAGAACTGTTACTAAGTTAATAAGATTTGGACAGCAAGGTGTTAAAACAAATCAAACAGTTGCACAAAGAATGGCATTTAAAAGTCGTCACCGTAAGAACATTGCAAAGGGTAAGAGTTCAGCCGCTTGGTGGGCAAATAAGGTTAAATGGAGTCCTAGTAAAACTAGAAGGAAATAATGGATACATTAAGAGTTTTTTCAATTAGTACAGCTAATTATTTTATAAATATAAGCCAGATAAGTGAATATTTACAAATTGCTGTAAGTATCTTATCTATTATAGCATTAATACTAACCATTAAAAAGGAGAGATAAATGGACTTTAAAAAAATGTTAATGGAAATGGCAGAAGCTCAAGCAGATAAAATGCAAGAAGAAGCTATGAAGCAAATAGAATCAGATGAATTTGCAGATATGTTAGCAACTAAATTAAATCAAAAAATTGACATCCCTTTTGTAAGTGAAGAAAAAGAACAAGAGTTTTTTGAAAAAGCAATGGATTTACTTACAGATATTTTAGGTGGCTTTTTTAGGAAGAAGTAATGATTGATGCTCTACAAATGATGCACCTGATAAAGAACACACTAGAAAAAATGGGTTCTAAGTTTGCAAGTCATGAGGCTATGATGCTTATATATAGAACTGGTTTGGTTGAATCTAAGTACAAGTATATTAGTCAAAAAGGTTCTGATATAGCTAGGGGCTTTTGGCAATGTGAACCGTGGGTGGCTGTAAGTTTATGCAATGACTATTTAAAGTACAGAAGTCAGTTAATGAAAAAGGTTGCAGATGTTTGTTATTTAGATTGGAAATATTTTACTGATCCAAATGAAGAAGATTGGAAGCAAATACTTACAACTAATCTTACTGCTGGAATAACAGCCTGTCGGCTTCACTATTGGAGATGCCCAGAAAAATTACCTGAGACATTAGATGATCAGGCTAGATATTGGAAAAAATGGTATAATACGGAAAAAGGAAAAGGAACAGTTGACCATTTTAAAGAAATTGTGATCAAATATGAGTGATCCATTAGTACAAGATGTAGATGGGAACATTATAGGCTGTAAGCATTGTGGAAGTAGAGATATTAGAAAATTTGGTTTCCTATATAGGGCAAAAAGTAAAAAACAACAATGGATGTGTAATAATTGTGGAAAAAGAACTGTGTCACCAACTATATTAGAAAAAGCTGAATTTATAAAGGAAGTATCTGATCCTGATTTTATTCCTATTGAAGATTTAATAGAGCATAGAAAGAAAAAATACTCCATACAAATCAAAGCTAAAGAGTCTAAAACTTTAATAAATATAGACATAAAGAAAAACGGACCTATTGGAATTTGTCATTTTGGTGATCCACATATTGATGATGATGGTACAAACATTGCAGAAATTTATTCCCTATGTAATCTTATCAATAAAACAGATGGAATGTTTGCTGGTAATTTAGGTGATGTTCAGAATAATTGGATAGGTAGGCTATCTTTTCTACATGGGCAACAATCTGTTACAGCTAAAGAATCATGGAGGCTTACAGAACATTTTGTAAATAGTGTTAATTGGCTGTATTTGGTAGCAGGAAATCATGATGTCTGGTCAGGTGATGGTGACCCTTTAGATTTTATAATGAGGGGACATCAAGGAGTATATGAGAAATGGGGAGCTAGATTAAATCTTAGGTTTCCTAATTCAAGGCAGATAAGAATAAATGCTAGGCATACTTTCAAAGGGTATTCAATGTGGAATACAGCACATGGGGTAGCAAAAGCCGCTCAGATGGGTTGGAAAGATCACATTTTAACTTGTGGGCATACTCATGTTAGTGGTTATCAAGTTTTAAAAGACCCAGCTTCAGGGTTAATTTCTCATGCCTTACAAGTAGCAAGTTTTAAAATTATGGATGGATATGCAGACAAGTTAGGATTAGATGATAAAAATATTTTTAATGCACCAGTTACAATTATTGATCCTAAATATGATGATCATGATAATAGACTAATTACAACAATTTTTAATCCCTATGAAGGGGCAGAATATTTAAAATGGAAAAGATCACAGAAATAGATACAAGTAAAATGGACTACAATGCATTTGATATTATTATGAGATGTAAAGAATTTGCTGATAGTGTAGATATTTCAAATATTATTTTAGATAATACAAGCATTGATGAAAAAGAACTTTTAATAAAATTAATTGAAGGTATAAGAAGCCTTGAGCTTCAAGTGGTAGAATATGACCACATACCACAACCAGAGGCAGAAGCATGAGTACATATTTTGAAAGTTATTGTAATACGACATCAGACCTTACCTTTATTGAGCCATATATTGGTGAATATGATGGGAAAAAAGTTTTAGCTAGTAATTGGGTGGCTTCAGGGACATCTCACCTATATTACCTATATAATACAGGAGATGCTAGTGGACAAGTTTACAAGGATGGAAAAGAATTAACTTCTACAACTAATGAACCGAGTTCAGATGACAATTATAGATATACTGCAAGTACAGATTTATTAGAATATTATTTTCAAGGGACAAGTGTTAATAATTTAAATAGTAGTGTATTTGAGGCATCTAGAGACTGGGGTGATTTAAAGACTGAGGCTGTAAAACGTGCTAGTGACTTTGTTCGCAGTTTCCTCCCATTCCCAATATACCCAAACAAAGGAGTTGGCACAATGGATGCCTCAAGCTTTAACTATCCTGAGATTATAGTTAGATGCACTTCTATTATAGCTGTAGATAGTTTAGTAAGACCCTATGATGTAGAAAAGGCTGATCAGATTAGATCACAGGCTATAAATGATCAGGGAACTGGCTTACTAGATATGCTAAGAAAAGGTGAAATAACTCTATATCAATCAGAAGATGAATCAAAATACAAAGGCATTTTAAGACCAGTTTCTATTAATGCAAATACAACTGGTGGTATTGCTGATGTAAGAGGCAGGAGTTCTTATCCGTGGGACATTATAAAAATTATTATTAGTTCTGGTGGTACATTTACAGCAGGAACAGAAAACACACAAGTAAAATTTAATTCTTTTATAGGTAATGAAAATGGGCTAAAGCTAGAGCAAATGGCTAATGATGAAATAATTGATGGATATTGGCAACTTGTAGGTCATGATATGTATGTAAGATTTACTCCGGGATTATATACAACAGGAGATGAATTTGAATTAGAAGTTAGTGGTGAACTAGATCAATCATTTACACCTATTAAATCAGTAAGAGCAACGAGGTATTAATGCCTACAGATTTTGTAAATATTGTTTTTGATGAAATACTAGAAAAGTTAGCCACTATTATTAATGGTGAGTTTAATATTCCTGTATATTATGATGAACACAAAGGAAATCAATCATTTTTGCTAACTCCTGAATCAGATGAATTAGTTACTAATGTTAGTAGTGGTATGCAAAGACAATATAATATTATAATTAATTATGAACTAAAGTCAGGTGGTAAGTACACTAAAAACACTATCAAGCAAGTTTCTAATGTAATGGAAAGACTAAAAAGATTAGTATATAATGAAAAAATACAAAGCACAGGAGCAGAATGGTTTGATGCTCAAATTACTTCAGTTACTTATGAAATAGATGAAGATGATAAAACATTAATAAAAGGTGTAGCAAATTTTAATTGTCAAAACATGGAGATAATCTAAAATGGACATAAAAGCAAGGGATAATAAATTACATAGAGTAAACCCTAATGGGGTTAAGTGTGATAAAGGTGATCTGGACAAACTCAGGGCTGGATTAACTGTAACAATGTCTGAGGAAGTTGCTCAAGAGCTACTTGATATGGGAGTTGCAGAGCAAGTTAAAAAACAAAAAAAGAAGAAGGAGGCTAAATAATGGCTGATACAAGAGTACTCCCAGTAAGTAGTATAAAATATGGTTTAAAGGCAGAAACCGCTTTTGGGGTAGGATTAGATAGTGATGGTAATGATGGTACTGCATACCTAACACAACCAGTAGTACAAGCACAAAAACCAACATTTAATATTTCTAGGGAATCTAGGTTGTTAAGTGGAAGAGGAAGTGTAAAAAATGCCGCTGATACTATAGTCAATTTAAGGGGTGGTACAGTTACTGCACCTTTTGAAATGGTTGCAACACCTAGAACATTAGCTCAACACGCTTTATTAGTAGGTCAAGAAAATACAACATCAGGTTCTACTTTACATTCAATGAAAATAGATGGTTCAAGTAATTTAAATTCAATGGGTGGAACTGTATCTAGTGGTATGCCTCATAGTGTCAATCTTGCCTATTATCCAGCAGCTGGTGAAGGTATTAAGGTAACAGGGGTAGTAGTATCAGACATGAGCATAACTGGTGATGTAGGAGCGAATAATGGTCTTGTTAGCATTAGTGGTAATTACTTTAGTGGTTTTAGCAATCCAGTTGCTACAGGAACAGTATTAGAACAGACTTTTGATGGTAGTTTTGTTGATGCACAAACTACATATTTTAATGTTATGGATTTTGATACTAGAACTTTAGATGTAGAAGGAAATCCAACACAAACATTTATCATGAAATCATTTACTTTTAATATCTCTAATGGTGTTAACAGGGTTGGTTTTAATACTAATGGTGATGCTGAAGTATATGTGTTCCCTGAATATGTTGTTACTGGTAGTCTTGTAATTAAGTATGATGATGAATTTGACTATGGTGCAGATAATAATGTCATCCAAGACTTTCTTGATGGTGATACAATGACACTTAATCTAATTAATGGTACTGGTAATGATGCCGCTGGTGAAATGGAAATTACAGCAGAAATACAATATACTGGTGATCCGGGTCAAGACCTTAGTGAAACTGGTGTGTTTCATACATTAGAATTTGAATGTGTTAAAAATGGAAGTGATCCAGCATTTAAGTTAGAAACATTTGAGAATAGTGCAATAACAACTTGGTAAAATAATAGGGAGGAATATTATGATAGTTGAAACAAATCATGGTGAGTTTGAAGTAAATGATATTACTAGAAAACAAAGAAGAGATCATTATAAAAAAGTAAAGCTAGTTTTCAGTTTACAAGATGATGATCCAAAAAAACCTGAATTATTACATGATCTTGCAGATGAATTTACTTTATTAGCTTTTCAAGATGAAAAAGAAGCAGAAGAAAAACTAAAAGGGTTAGATGCTATGCAAGAGGATGAAGTTTTAGCTAAGATAATAGTAGCTTATATGGGTCTTGAAATGGGAAACTCTACTGGCGATTGAGGTGTGCGGTTTGGTTCACTCAATTAGGCTTTCCAGATAATCTTCTAGATTATCCTTACACAGCTCGGTCGCCTGTTACCAATACAAAGATTGTTTTTGAAAATGATAAAATGGTTGAAGCTGAAATAGGAAAAGTGTTAAATCAAAAAGGTGTAGAAAAGTTTGGCATAGGTCAGACTTTATACTATGAAATGCCTTTTTTTTGCAACCCTAAAGAACATATAAAAAAGTGGGTTTGGGATATATTAGAAGATTACAAACTTGCCACAACTTATAATGTGCCTTTAGGAAAAGACTTTGATTCTATTCCTACTTTTAAAATTGATTGTTTTGGCATAATTGAACAAGAAATTAACAACATAAGCAAACATAAATCAGATGGCTAAGAATTTAATATTAAAAGTTGGTATAAAAGGTGCTAAGAAAACTACAGGAGCATTAAAAAGTGTAGGGTCAGCAGTTACAAGTATAGGAATAAAAGCTGGTATAGCGACTGCTGGATTTGGTGCATTTTCAACAAAATTAGCAGGGGACTTTCAAAAAAGTCTTTTGGAAGTATCTACATTACTTGATAAAACTACTAACAAAGATTTAAATAAAATGTCTAAGGAACTTAGGGCTGTAGCAATGAGTTCTGGTGTGGCTTTAGATTCTCTTGCAAAAGCAAAATATGATATTGTTTCTGCTGGTTTTAGTAGTGTGTCTGATAGTGCAGAAGTATTAAGAGTTTCTAGTGATTTAGCTGTTGGTGGTGTAACAAGTGTAGCTGAAGCCGCAGACCTACTTACTACCTCATTAAATGCTTTAGGTCTTAGGGCTGATGATACAAATAAAGTAGCAGATCAATTATTTACTACTGTAAGGCTAGGTAAAACTACCATGACAGAATTGAGTGCTAGTTTAGGTCAAGTGTTGCCATTCGCTAGATCAGCAGGATTAGGTTTAGATGGGGTAGGAGCGGCAATGGCTACCCTTACAGCATCAGGTATTAGTACAGCACAAGCTACAACATCATTAAGAGCAACCTTAGTTTCATTGCAATCCCCAGCAGATAGTTCTAAAAAAGCAATGGCTGAAGCTGGTATAGAGATTAAAAGGTTTGATGATGGCACATTAGATTTAGTTTCTACTATAAAACAATTTCAAGGTATTGATCCAGATACATTAAAAAAGATTATTCCTAGAGTGGAAGCTATATTAGGTATTCAGACTATGGCTCAAAACTTTACAACATTAACTGATAATGTACAGGAGTTTGCTACTAGATCTGAAGGGGCTACTGAAAAGGCATTTAACAAAATGTCTAGTGGTTTTAATCAACAGATGTCTATGTTGAAAAACAGTATTCAGTCTGTAATGATTGAAATTGGTAATGTTATCATTGAGATAATACAGCCAAAAATTGAAGAGGTAAATAAAGAATTTGCAACATTAGGTGAAATAGGCTTTGATAATTTAGGTAGTGCAGTAAAAGATAGCTTACCAGTTATAATGAATGCTTTTAAACAAGTTATGTTCACTGCTTTTGAAACTATAGAAGATCGAGCAAGTTTAATGGGGTTAGTTATTAAAGAACATTTATCTGATGCTATTCCTTTTATTGATGGAGATTTTAAAAAAATAGAAGAAATTTCTGAAAGTTTAAAATTAAAAAGTAAAAATGATGCTGATTTTATTGCTCAAGTTTTTAAAAATATGTATGGGACAATTAAGTTTTTTGCTGAACAAAGGGCTAATGACGATTTTGATTTAAATGATGCAATAGTTGAAAACTTTGAACAAAATGCAAACAGACAAGCAGAAATTAGTGAATCTGAATTAAATTTAAGAAGAGAATTAAATGAGCAACTTAAATTATTACCAGTTGAACTAAAAGAAGCAGAGACATTAACTGACCAAGAAAAATTAAGTGCAAGAGAAGAGTTTAGTGCTTTAAGTAATGAATTGTTTTTAAATGATGCAGACCAACAGAAATTAATTTTATCAGATCAGTTAAAAAGATTTAGATTAGCTGGAATTGAAGAAGAAAAAATAAAAAAATTAACAAGCGAAAGAATTAAGCAAATAAGGGCTGATGAAATTAGCTTTAATGCAAATGCAACTTCACAATTAATAGGTGGCTTACAGCAATTAAATACAGCTTCAAAAGGTAGTGCTTTAGTAAGTAAGAGACTTGCACAAGTACAAGCAGTTATTGATACATTTGCTGGAGCAAATAAAGCGTTAGCATCTGCACCTCCACCTTTTAATTTTGCTCTAGCGGCCGCTGTAACTGCAACAGGATTGGCTAATGTAATGAAAATAGAATCACAAAGTTTTGCACAAGGTGGTATTGTAAAAGGTATAAATAGTGGTCAAGGTGATACAGTACCAGCAATGCTTACTCCGGGTGAGGTTATTTTGAATCAGGCTCAACAAGAAAACCTTGCTGGAAGTATGGGTAATGTTACTGTAAATATCTCAGCTCCACTTGTTGATGATAGTGTAGTAGATAGTATAATACCTTCTATTAATAAAGCTTTAAGAAACGGAAGAGCTAATTTAGGGGCATAAATGAGTAGTATTAGTGAAAATTGGCTTTTTACTTTATCTAATAACAATTCAGGATTTGTAAGACTTGCCTTTGCAGATGTTACGTACAGCAATAATTTTTATTATGGAGCAATATTAAATAAGCCTACAATAACAGAGGCAATAGACTTAGACAATAGCACAAGTACTACAAGTTCAATATCATTACAAATTGCCGATTTTCAATATTCATCAAAAAAATTGTCTGAAGAACTTTATGGTGGAACAAACTCTTATATAAATCAACAAATTCAAGTTGATTTACTAATAAATGGAACAGCAACAACAATAAGTAAATTTAGAATAAATGACATTTCATATGATGGAGTTAAAATATTTTTAAGTTGTTCATCTGCTATGCCCTGGGATTTTGTTACAGTTCCTCAAGATGAAGATAGTGCTGGGGTCTTGATACCTCTTTCATATGGAAACTTTAATAGCTTCCAAGCGTTTACTTCATACTCAAGTCCTAAATTTGTACATCCTAATTTACACCACACATATAAAAAAATACCATACAGCCCTATTGTAAAAGATGAAGTACAGCCTTTAATTGTTAGTACAATTCCTGTGCAATTCTATATACTAGGATATAATGAAAGTGAAGTTTCAGAAAACACGGGTCAAACAACTTCTTATATTTATGATAAAAGTGCTGATATTATGATTCCACTAGCAGTTTCATCAGCATTTTCTACAGCTTTAAATAGCGATAAAACAACTCTTTCTGATACAGTTAATAGCAGAACAGTATATTATGATTTAAGTGATGGTTCGTCAGTTGATGGAAAAACAAGAGGTGAAAGGGCATTTAAATTTAAACCTGAAATTGTTAGAAGAGTAGTTGGTGCAAATAATATAACAAATTTAGATAGTTCTATTGATTATGAATTTGAAACCAATAGTTTTTTAATAGATGATGATCCTCATACCACTAGTTTTGCAACTATATCATTTAACAATATGACTGTTAATAGTACTCAAGATGCAAAAAGAACTTTATTAAAATATTCTATGCCTAATTTTGATGGAGAAATAAAAGATGGAATGAAATTTCAAATATACTATTCTTATGGAATTAGTGGAGCAGATCCAACATTAACTAATAACATTAATATGAATATCTATTATAAATGGACAGAAACAGACCCTTCAAGCACAAGCACTTCTGGATTTACTCAAATAGATAACTTTTCATTAGACCCTAGTTCAACTTCTTCATCATCAATTAAAGTAAATGATCAGGGAGATAGTAACAGTACAACTAATCTTGATTTTATTGCAGTTTCAAGCCCTAACAAAGCAAAAAATTTATTTATATTATTAACTACCGCTCCTCACGGAAGTGAACAAACACAAGCTGGTGGATATTCAGCTTTTTTTAAAGTGCATGATGTTAGAATTGCTACAAGTATGCAAGATAACAAAGACGACCCAAGAGAATTTCTTTATACAGGGGCAGATGGAGAAAAAGAAACATATTCAGGTAGTTCAACTACTATAGATACGGCACCTGAAGCACATAGACAAGCTTTAATAAGCTTTACGAATATGAGCGCATCCACCCCAGTAGGTTGGGATGATTTAAATACAGCTAGGGCAAATTGGAAACTTGTATATAATACAACAGAGCAAGTTCCTTTAAAATCTTTATTAGAAAAATTACAAAAAGAGCATGGGTTTATCTTTAGATACAAACAAGGAGATATAACACAGCCTCAATATGTATTCATTAAAGATAGTTACTCTTCAGGGGAAATAACAGAATTAAATAAAGATAAAATAAGTAATGTAAAAATTCAAGTGTTGCCTTATACTAATTTAGTGACTAAACTAATTATAAATTATCATAAAAACCCTGCAACAAATACTTATGCAGAACAAACAACTGCTGAAGTTTCAGGAATTAGGTCTACATTAAATATTCAATCAAAAGAAAATATTAAAACTATTAATTTAGATACTTTAATTAGCTATCAAGGAGCAACTATTATTCAAAGTGGGACAACTCCAAATGATTCTTATGCTAATTATTATATGAATATATTTGGTGAACCTAAACTTTTAATAGATTTTAGAATTTTAGACCCTAATCATATTTCTTTAGAAGTAGGAAATATAATACAATTTGACAACGACAATATGTTTCCTGAAACTCCATTAGGAGATAATTCTTCATCTTGGAGCAATATAAACTTTATGATTATAAAGACACAAAGAACAGTTGGAAAAACTAAAATAACAGCAAGGCAAATTTAAAAGGTATATATGGCAAAAACTTTTTACTATGATTCAGTAGGACTTTCTGAAGCATCTACCGCAGATGGGGCTACAATAACAGTTATAAGTGGCGTTAATGTGTATTCAGATACAGGAGATACAATCACTAATGAAAACAGAATAAATGATCAAAATATTTCATTACCAATTACTGGCTGGGCAAATGGTGAAATATTGCAAATAGATTTAGGCTCTTCAAAATCTGCTGATTTTTTAGCTGTTTTTTTTAATGTACAAGAAGCAGACGACATGGCTTTACAAATTAGTGCTAGTGATACAGGATTAGGTTCTGGTGAACCCTTATCTTTGACTGCATCTTTTACTGGGAACTCTTGGAATGTAAGCCATTTTGGTGAAACATCATCACAATATTGGAGGATAGTTGCAGATAGTTCTGGTGGTCTAGTTGGTTTAACAGAAGCAATAATTGGTAAAAGGTTAGAATTTGAAATAAATCCAGATTTAGGAATATCTGAGTCTGAAAAATTTGGTACAGATGTAAATACAAGCATTGGAGGTATTCAATATGGAATTAAAAGACATGAACCTATAAAGACTACCACTTTAACATTTTCATCTATTTCTAGCACATTTAAATCTAGTTTACAAGCAATGCAAGATGAGATTCAAGATTATAAAAAATTTATTTATAGTGAAGATGGAACAACTGGACCGTTCCACTATGTAAGATTAGGTAAGCCAATAGATTTTAAAGAAGTATCAGTAAATAGATTTTCTTGTACAATTAATTTATTAGAACAACTTTCATGATTTCATTTTTAATAAAAAAGTATTAAATTTGTCCCTATGGCTGGGAAGAAGAGGGTGTTTGCTCCAACTTCATCCTGATATTCACAACTATATACCTTCCCAGCCTCCCCTTTCCACATACCCTTACCTAACCCTAAAGAAAGTCCTTGCATGGTAAATTTATTGGTTGTAATATTGTAAAGTGAATATCAAAAATAAACTTGGAGGTTTAAATGAACTATATTCAAAAATCTAAGATAAAATCTTTGGTAAGAGATCAAGGTTTTAGACTTAGCCCAGATGCCTTTGATGGTATAAACAGATCAGTAGAAAATCTAATCAAGCAAATGCTAACTAAGGTACAAGCTGATGGCATGAAAACTTTGATGGGTCAGCATACTGGAGTATCAAAACCAAAACAGCAATCAGGTTCAAGCTGTAAGAAATGTTGTAATATCAAACCACAGTTTTTACAATGGGCAAAGACTACTCAGATGTATTGTCATGATCAAGCTGTAATACTATCAAGGAAGGTGTAATTATGAAAAAAGCAGTACACACCCTAATGGGTTTTAAAATGGATGATAGTCATGAGTTCTTGGTTGTGGGTCAATATTGTTGGGGTCTTGGAATTACAATAGAAGAGGCTATGAATAATGCTAGGCAAAATGGAGATGTAGGAAAAGCATATTGTTTGATTGTCCCTATATCAGAAAAAATAGGTGGAAAATGGGAAATAAATATGTTTGGTGGTACTACCATTTATAACACACATAAACCATTAATAGAATGGGATCATGAAAAAGATAATATTTTTCTTCAAACTTGGAGAAAAAACTTTCAATTAAGTGGTACTAATTCAGGTAAAATAAAGAAGTTTGGCTTTGACCTATTTACAGAAGGAGGTAAGTAATGAGACCCTATTGTACAATATGTAAATGGTATAAAGAAAAAGCAAGTGATGAATGTAGAAAAAAACATTTTCAAAATAAGAAAAGGGGGTAAATAATGATGCCAAGCTATTTCACTTGTTTACATTGCGATAACAAGTTTACTAAAGAAAATATGAGGGTTTTAGAAAACCTTTGCTATGGATGTTTAAAAGATGAAAGGTATGTAGTAGAAGTTGAGTTTGATCATCCAGAATTAGATTGGAATGTATTGGTTGATAATGATTTAGAATACCTTGCTAAAAGGGTCAAGGAGGCTCAAAAAGTAGGATTTGATACCTTGATAGGGGCTTGTCCCAATCTTAGGGTTTTAAAGGTAAGAGACAGGCTAGAAGGGTATAAAATACCAGTTAATGAATTTAATTTAATGTTGGAGGAATTATAATGCCATATCCATTTACACAAAAACATTCTGAAAAGCAGTATTTAGATTTAGAAACAAATTATTTAAATCTATTCAATGCACTATCTTCATTGCTTACTATAACTGAAGGTGAAGATTTAGATTCAGATTCACAAAGACTATCACATTTTAATGCCCTATGTACTAGGGTTAATGAGATAGTAGCTAGATTTTCAAAAGTTACTGAGCAGGTTCAGACCTCCAAGTTCAAAGGGGACTCCGCAACTACATCCTCTAAATCTGATCCTGCTTCAGTAATTCTTTTATGGGTTGATCAGGAGGAAAGGGGCTTGATTGTGGAGGCACTAGAAAATTATGCCCTTTTGCTTGATGATTACAAAGTATCTGATAATTTTACTAAACTAGCAAATGAAATAAAGGAGGGTAAACATGAAGAGTCAAAATAAACAAATAAAAGAGTATTTAAATCATGGTAATAAACTTACCAGCTTAGATGCTTTTAATATGTTTGGTTGTATGCGACTTGCTTCTAGAATCAATGATCTTAAAAATGAAGGTATGCAAATAGGATCAAAAACAATAGTTGCTTTGAATGGAAAAAGATATAGTCAATATTATGCTATTAGTCCTGAAGGTAATAAAAACCAAATGAGTCTAATATGAGATATTACTGGGAGGCTTTATTTAGTGTGCAGTATTTTCCTTACTGGGAATTTACTATGTTAATGATTTTATTATTAAACCTTAGTATGCTTTGGAGGATGCACAGGATTGAAAAGAAAATAGATAGTTATGATGGTTTGATGGGGTACTATCTTGAGTTATTAACTGACATAAATAAAAGGTTAAATAATGATAATAATTGACATAAGTGAATATTTACTAAATGGTTTATTATTATTAGCTGTCATTCATTACATAATGTTTTTAATTCATAAGTTGGGAGGAAAAAAATGAATACCATTATAGAATATATTTTTAATTGGTTAGATCAAAAATTACCAATAGTCATAGTACCTTTATGTATTATGATGTTAATTAGAATATTTTATCAAATCATAACACACTAAGGAGGAATAAATGGCAGATAGACCATTATTGGAAATACCTAAAAATCAATCAGTAATAGTTACATTAAAGTTTGATGAACCTAGAACTGGAGTAAATCAGAATGGACCGTGGCAGTTGTATGGAGTAAATCATGAAGGTGTAGAAAAGTCATATTTTGCATCAGAAAAAGCTCATGAAATGTTACAGCATTACAGCAAAGGAGATACAGTAAAGATTGAACATAAGCCTACTGGTGAAGGTAGGTCAATGTATGTTGTAAGTCCAACAGAAGCAAAGCCAACAAGCAAACCAGCTTCTAATGATCAAGCAATTAAATGGGGTATGGCTTTTAACAATGCAACGAGATTGGTTGCAAACACAATGGATATTACACCTCAACAAAAAGCACTTTTAGTAAAGGAAATAATGCCTGAAATGTTTGAAATTGCTTGTAGTATGCCAGTTGGTTTGGATGATGATGACTTACCATTCTAAAGAATACAAAAAGAACACACTTGGTAGCTTAATTAGATTCTACAAAAGCCTACTTAAAAAAGGCTTAGTAAGAAAAAAAGGTTCAGCTTACCAAAGAATGTTACAGTTGCAACTTAGATATGATAAAGGCACAAAGTGACCAAACAGCAAAAAACCAAGCTTAATAAGTTAGTAAGGGAGTTTGTTATTTTAAGGGACAAAAGATGTTTGAGGTGTGGCAAGACTAATAATCTTCATGCCTCACACATCTACCCAAAAGGCAAATACAGAAAAATGCAGTTTGATGTTGATAATGTTAAGGCTTTGTGTCTTGGGTGTCATTTGTATTGGTGGCATAAAAGCCCTATAGAGGCTAAAGAATGGGCAGAAAAGACTTTAGGCAAAAGGAGGTTAAGCAGACTAAAAAAACAAGCTAATACAATAAATAAAAATAAGTTAGATTATAAACAGTTAAAAAGTGAATTAGAAACAAAAATAGGAGAATTTAATGAATAATGTTTCAGAAGCAGAACAAGCGCTCTATAAATCATTAATATCTACAAAAGATGATGTTATAGAAATTTGGAAAAATCAAATAGAAATTTTTGCAAGGCTTAATAAAATTGAAGAAAAAATAAGAAAGTTGGAGAAAAAAAATGGCTAAAAGATTTATTGATACAAAGATGTGGGATAAGGCTTGGTTTAGAAAGCTATCACCAAAAAATAAACTAATATGGTTGTATCTACTAACCAGATGTGATCATGCTGGTATATGGGATGCTGATTGGGATTTAGCTGAATTTATGATTGGTGAATGGGTAGATTATGATTCATTACCTGATGAAATAAAGAATAAAATGAAATATATACAAGGTGAGGATCAATATTATATACCTTCATTTATTGAATTTCAATATGGTGAATTAAGAGAAAACTCTAAACCTCATTTAAGTGTATTAAAAAGATTAAAAGATAAGGGTTTACATAGGGTATCACATACTCTTAAAGATAAAGATAAAGATAAGGTTAAAGATAAAGTAAAGGTAAAAGATAAAGAAAGTAGGGAAAAAGAATTTTCTGATCTTGTAAAAAAAAAAGCAGTAGAAGTTGAAAACATATCTGATGAACAAATTAATAATTTTATTTATTATTGGACTGAATCTAATGAAGGTGGCAAAAAGATGAAGTTTGAGATGCAGAAAACCTTTGATGTTAAAAGAAGATTGGTAAAATGGAGGGATAATAATATTGAATGGGTAAAGACTGGTAAAAAAGTAAATGACCCATTTGAATCTAAATTTAAAAAAACACCTACTGATCTTTATATTGCATTTTGTTCAAAGTGTGGAAAAAGAGAAATGCCTAATAATAAATGGCAATTAAGGGAAGGTTCAAGCTGTTGCAGAGTAGAGTATGCCCCAGAAAGACCCTGAACATATAATAGATTATATAAACAGAAAGACTTTGAAAGACCCAAAGGCTGAATATTGGAGACTATACAAAGAAAGAGCAGTAAAAGATAAAGTGGATAAAACTATATTTAAATGTAAATCATGTAATAAAGTTTGGGGCATAGTCTCAAAGTATATAGATATAAAAAAATATATATATTATTCAAAAGAAGTCATGCCATCTATAGGAAAAAAAGAAAAGATGTGTCCCAAATGTCAATAAAAGATAAATACTATGTAGAATCTATTAAAAAGCATGAAACTCATGAATGGCTTTTGCATAAACATTATTTAAAAAGACTACCTTCAATATCTTACTGCTTTGGAATATTTCAATATGATTTAGTAGGAGTTATTACTTTTGGTACTTCAGCAAATTATATGTTTAATGATGGAAAATGTATTTTTAATGATTATGAAGTATATACAATAGAGCTAAACAGACTTTGTGTAGATGATGGATTACCCAAAAATGTACTATCTTTTTTTGTTAGTCAAAGTTTAAAAATGTTGCCTAAACCCTGTTGCATATTTAGTTATGCTGATCCTAATCAAAATCATCATGGCTACATTTATCAAGCTACTAATTGGCTATATACAGGAAGAAGTACAGGAAAAACAAGATACACATTTGAAGATGGTAGCACATTTGATTTAAATAGATTTGGTGATAACAAAGGCAAGATAGTTAAAAAAGAAAAAATGCTTCCCACACATAGATATATTTATTTTCATGGAAGTAAGAAAGAAAAAAAAGAAATGCACAAAGCACTTAAAATGAAGTTATATGATTATCCTAAAGGACAGAATGAAAGATATGATTCAAGTTATAAGCCTACAACTCAAACTAAATTATTTTAAATGTCCATAAAAGATAGTTATAGTGTTGAATCAATACCAAAACATGAAACACATGACTGGTTATTATTTAAGCACTATGCAAAGAGAATACCATTAATTATTTATAGCTTTGGATTATTTAAAGAAAATGTTTTAGTTGGTATATGTACATTTGGAAACCCTCCAAGAGCATTAAATGAAGGTGAATCAATTTTTAAAAACAGTAGAGTAAAAACATTAGAATTAAACAGACTTGTAATAAATGATAATTTAGAAAAAAATGTTTTATCTTTTTTTGTATCACAAGTAATTAAAATGCTTCCTTCACCCTTATGTCTTATTTCTTATGCTGATTATACTTTTGGTCATAATGGATATATATACCAAGCAACTAATTGGCTTTATTGTGGATTAAATCAAATTCATGAAAGACAAATTTTTTATAAAGGAAAAGAAGTTCACCCAAGATCAATAACAGCTAAGAACATAAAAATATCTGAACTACCAACATTAGATTCTAATTATACACTAGGGGATTACACCAAAAAACATAGATATTTAAAAATTAAAGCAAATAAAAAATTAAAAAACAAATTAATAAAGGATTTAATATATAAGATTAAGGCATATCCAAAAGGTAATAATCAAAGATATGATGCTAGTTATAAACCACAAACACAAACCAAGCTATTTTAAACCCTATATAAACCCTTAGAAAACCCTTTGACATTATAATATTTTGTTATATATTTAGTTGTGAATATTAAAACAATAACAAAGGAAACAAACATGGAAATAAAAATTGGAGATAAGTTGGAACTAAATTGGGAACATGATAACATTACTGTAGATGTTATAGATATTGATGCTTGTGAAAGAGGGTTAATGTATGTTTTCACTTTAGGTGGAAGTGCTGGTTTTGATTCTTATGCTTATCAAAATCAAGTAAAAAAAGTAAATGGTGTTAAATATCAGCAAAAGGGGTAAAAAATGAATAAAATACAAACTAAAAAATATGAGCTTTTTCAAAGTTTTCCAATGACATGGGAAACTGTTTTATCAGGTGCAAGTGAAGATGAAATTTTTAAAACTGTTCATCATGAAATTGCTGAAATGGAATTAGAAAGAAGAAGTAGGGACACTTTAAAAGAAAGATTTGCAAAGATAGATGAAACAAATAAATATAGATTATGTGATCTTGTTCATAGTGGTGATAAAATCTTAATTAAAACAACACCTAATGTTATATCTAGTTCAATAGTCTTAGAATATAGTAATACAAAGTATGATGTTGATTCTGAAATACTTTCTATTAGAAATTGTGATGGTGCTTGGAGGATTCTTGCTAATATGAATAATAGTCATAATGTTGAGGTTTTAGTTCAAGTTTGGGATAAAGATGGTGAAACTTATGAGGAAGTTCCATTGCAGAATAGCAGACCTTATGAATATAGATTAGAAAAGGGTGTATTTAACTAACTAACAAACAGAAGCCAATCAGCCCCTTAAATGGGGCTTTTTGGGTATAAAGAATATTTAAACAAAAATGGAGTTAAAAATGAATAATGAAATAATAAAGTTGGCAAGAAAAATAATCAATAAAGGATATAGTGAGTTTATGCTACATCCAGAATCAGGTAAGGCATTAGTTTTATTAGAAAAAGCAATTAGAAAAGAAAATGAAAAATTAAATGGCAAAAATATTTATTGTCAGCATGGTTATACAAAATGTCATTGGTGTGAAGATAATTTTATGCCATTGGATTATGATTATAAAACAGTACAAAAAATGATAGATATTGATAATATCTAAACAAAAAAGGAGTTAAAAATGAATAAAATATCAGATTTAAAATTAGGTGTAAGTAGATGTGCTTACATGGTAGCAGAAATATTAAATGACCTTGATCCTGACTTTCTACCTTTTGATAGTGATGTCAAACAATATATAGGTGCTGATTTTCAAACAAGAACTTTATATAATGGAAGGGAAAGAGGTTTAGTATTTTCTATGGAAGTCATTACTTATATAAAAGAAAAAACTTTATATTCAAACAAAATGCCTTCAAAAAAATGTATAAATGTTTTTGTTTGTGAGCATGGTGTTAGTGATGAAATAAAGGTTTCAACTTGGGAAAGTGAAAGTGCAAAAGATACTATGACCATTGAAGATGTAACAAAAGATTTAAGGTTTGGTTTTGAATTTAAACACTTTGACTATAATCAAATACATGATTCTGCTTATTATGTTTATGATAAATTTGAAAAGTTTTTTAATGATAATTCTGGTAAAATAGAAGATAGAAAAGAAGAAGAAGCTATAACTCTTAAAAGTAAATCAGGTATGGGTAAAATAAGCCACTTTGGTATGGAGGGCATTTAATAAATACATAACATTAACAAGTAAAAAGAAGCCTCAGTTTATTCTGGGGCTTTTTTGTTTCATATACTATTCAGACCCAAAAAGATACAAATAAGGGTTTAATCAGTATTTTACTTTATATAAACATTTATCTAAATTATAAAGCATAAAAAACAAGGAGACTAATATGCCTTATGGTACTGGTTCTTATGGGTCAAAAAAAGGTAGACCCAAAAAGAAAAAGAAAAAAACAAAAAAAATTGTCAAAAGAAGATAAAGGGATTGTACTTACTACTGAGCTAGTAGGTATTAAAAATCTAAAGACTACAGGCAATTACAGGCTAGAATTTGATGTGTTTGAGATAGACACTCACAAAGTAAAAGAACTAATAGATAAGTTAAATAAGGCTTATGTAATGGCATTGGTAGAGTGTGACTAAACAAGGGAAAAACAAGGGGAGTCAATTCCAAAAGGGTAATGAGGTTGGTAAGGAATACAGATGGAAGAAAGGACAGTCTGGAAACCCTAATGGTAGAAGAAATGCCTATACTGATCTTATAAAAGAGTTTAGCTTTACCAAGAAGGGTGAAAAGGAAAGAAGGGAAGTAGTAGTGTCTAAGCTGTTTCAGTTAGCAGAAAGAGGTGATCTAAGGGCTATACAGTTTATTGTAGAAAGGTTGGAGGGTAAAGCATTAGACAGGCAAGAAAGAGTAACTAAATCAGAACCTATACAAGTAATGGTAATAGATGATGGCTAAAAGAAAATCAGTATCTACAAGGCTAGGAGCATTAGCAAGAAAACATAAAATATCTAAATCATCTTTGATGAAGGTGTATAAAAGAGGTCTAGGAGCCGCAGTAAGTAGTGGCACTAGGAAAGGGATGACACCTAGTAGCTGGGGTATAGCTAGGGTTAATTCATTTATAAAGATAGTAAAGGGACAGAAAAGAATTAAACATGATCCTATATTAGTTAGGAAAGAAAGAAAAAGAAGAAGGAAGAAATGAAGATCAAAGGTGTAAGTGTAGATGGATTAACCAAGAGACAACAGATGGCAATGGCTAGACACTCAAAGCATCATACAAGAAAGCATTTGAGGGCTATGGTAACTGCCATGAGAAAGGGCAGAACATTTACACAATCTCATAGGATAGCACAAAAGAAGGTAGGTACATGAGAAAGAAGAAGAAGATGAATAGAAGGGTAGCCAAAGATAAGACCTACAAGACAGTACCTAAGAAATATCTTACTGGTACTATTGGTGCTAAAAGATCACAAAGGGCTAGAGATATTGCAAGGATGCAAAGACTATACAAGCAAGGTAAGAAAGTTCCAAGAGCATTATTTAAAAGAGTCTTTGGATGATCAACTGGACTTTAGATAATACTAGAAAGCAAATACTTGCTGATGAATCTCGGTTTAAAGTATTAGTATGTGGCAGACGGTGGGGCAAAACTGTATTAAGTTTAATGTACCTAATGAAAGATGCCTTTGAACCTAATGAAAGAAGATGGTTTATAACACCCACATATAGGCAGGGTAAGATGATAGTATTCCCTATACTCAGGCAGATGTTTGCAGGGTTTCATGATGCTAAATTAAATGAATCTGAAATGAGTGTAGTATTTAATAATGGTGCTGAACTATCAGTAAAGGGTGCTGATAATGAGAATAATTTGAGGGGTGTGGAATTAACAAGAGCGGTAATGGATGAAATGGCATATATAAAGCCTCATGTTTGGGAAGAAATTATAATGCCTATGTTAGCCACAACAGAAGGTAAGTGCTTATTTATTGGCACACCTAATGGCTATGATGCTATGTATGATCTATACATGAAAGGTCAATCAGAGCCAGAATGGAAGTCATGGCAGTTTACAACCCTAGAAGGTGGCTTTGTATCTGAAAAAGAAATCAGCCTTGCTAAAAGAACTATGGATGAAATAGTATTTAAACAAGAGTTTGAAGGGTCATTTGAAACAACAGGAAACAGAGCCGCATGGAACTTTGACAGGCAGATACATTGTGTAAAAGCAAAGCAGTTATCTAATAAGTTATGGTGGGGCATTGACCATAACGTTGATTATAATACTGCTGTATTATGTTCTGAGTTTACTGATGGCACAATACATTTTTATGAAGAAGTAAGGCTGAAGAATAGTAATACAGATGAACTAGCTATTGCTATGAAAAAGATAGCACCTAACATAGAGTGTTATCCTGATCCTGCTGGAAAGAATAGGTCTACTACTAGCAGAAGAAGTGACCACCAGATTCTGCGTGATCATGGTTTTATTATCAGGGTAAAGAATAGACACCCTAGCCATATAGACAGGCTAAATAGTTTAAATAGAAAATTAAAGGATGCAGAAGGGAGGATAGGTATGACTGTTGACCCTAAATGTAAACACCTTGTAAAAGATTTAGAGCAATGCCAAAGGGACAAAAAAGGCGGACTAGCTAAAGATAACATGGAACTAACTCATGCACTTGATGCGTGTTCGTATGGAATAGAATACAAGTTTCCTATTAGAAGAATGATAGGAACAACTAAAAAATGGTAAGAGGTTGATATGTTCAATTTTGGTAAGAGTGTAAATAAAATTCTGATTCCTGATTTATCAGAACAGGCTGTGTTAAAAAGTGTAATGGATGCAGGAGAGAATTATCTTGCCCAACAGGATTACAATATGATGGAGTCATTGGACTTTTATTATAACAGTAATCTTGATAAACATATTGAACCGTGGTTTGCTAGTGAATCATTAAGTCAAGTGCCTCCTTTTATTGGTTCTTGTGTACCAAGATTCAGCAAAGCTAGAATGATGATATATAGAGATTCAGCACAAAGGTTTATTAATGGTGAAGTAAATGATGACTATAACAAACTGGCTTATAGATTAAATTCTAAAGTAAGGGAAGTATCTGAACTTGCATGGCTGTTGGGCTGTTGTTATATGAAGTCAATGTACAATGAAAGAAGGGGAAGGCTAGAATATGAAGTGTTGCCAAATGTACAAGAGTATTATGTACATGGTGATACAGAACCTTTTGCCTATAGCTATGAAATAGAAAGCATGGATGTCACTAAAAAAAGATTTGTATTCTGGTCTGAAGATAGGGATGGTGTAGAAGGTATGCACTTTGAATATGATGAAAAAGGAAATAGGTATCCTGTAAAAGATAACTTAGATATGGTAAACCCTTATGGTATTGTACCTATTTCAAGGGTTATGTTTAATAGAGCATCCTACGATGTTACTAGGGTTGGACTTCATATTGCCATAGCTATGACTGAAATAGCTTTGTCAGTACGGTTCAGATTAGGTCAGCCAGTATTTACAGGGCTTGAAGAAGGGCAAAGCAAACTTACTGCTGGTATCGATAATGCTTATATACTTCCTGAAGGGGCATCATTTAATTATGTAAGCCCAAGTGGTAGCCTTGTAGAGATGATTGAAGCAGTAAAGTCTATGGCTAATCAGGTTGCTGAAAACAATCAGCTAAGAATTAGGTGGGGTGAATCAGGTGGTAATGCACCTTCTGGTGAAGCATTAAGAATTATGGAGATTGAAAACCTTGAAACTAGAAAAAGTGATGTACCAGTATTTAGAGAATTTGAGCATGAAAGATATGAGATAGATAGAAGAATACTAGAAGTGCATAATGTATTGAACTTACCTGAAGAATATTCTGTAGACTTTGGTGAAGTAACCTTTCCAATGTCACCAAAAGAAGAACGTGAAATGCTTTCATGGAAGCTAGATAATAATATAATTAGCCAAAAAGATTTACTATTATATTATAATCCTGATATGAGTGATGAAGAACTTGAAATGAAACTATCAGGAATCATGGAACAAAATCAAACAGTAGCAAATTCACAGCAACCACAATCAGCATTTCAAAGAATACTAAATGGCACAAGTCCAACCAGCAGTCAATAGATTTGTAAAAGACATAGAGAAACTAGAAAAAAAGTTTCAAGGTAGGCTAAGAACAGTTGTAAGAAGTTTAGGTGCAATGTCTGATTCTCAGCTTATCACAGCAGTAAGTCAGTTAAATCTATTTAATGAAATAATTAATCAGGGTTATGGTAATGCCTTAGATGGATTGGATAAAGATTATGAAAAGCTACTTGCTCAAGCTGTAGCAGAAGCAACTAAAAGAGGTGTAACACCTTTAGGTGGTGCTGGGTTACAAGGCTTGGAAACATTGAAGGACTTAAATACAGCAGAACTTTTAGGAAGCGCTAGGGCTTATTCTAATAGATTAACTACCTCAATATTTCAAAACCTTTATGCTGGAGTATCTATAAATGACACTATATCAGCACTTGAAGGAATACCACTAGCAGACTATCAATTAAATACAGCTACCTATACAAGTATTAAGACATTTGATGATACAGCAAGATATAAAGTATTTGAAGGTCTTAATGTAAGATGGACATATTTTGGACCGTTAGATTCTAAAACTAGGGATAGTTGTAGATTTACAAAAGAAAATGAACCTCCAAATGGATATACTGAAAAACAAGTATTAGATTCAGATACACAGTTTGGTTTTAGGGGCGGTTTTAATTGTCGTCATAGTTGGGAAGTAAAGTAATGAAAGCAGATGATATAGCAAAACAAAAAGCAAAAGACTGGTTAATACTAGGTGGTAAGTTAGTTACTAGGATACTTGAAGATACAGATAAGGGTATAAGTCAGGATGGTAATGGCTTTACAAAAGACTTTCCTCCATATTCTAAAAAAGGTGCAGATGTAGGATTTAGAAGAATTGGAAAAGGTGATAAAAGAAGAACTGTGTTTATAGATAGTTATTTGAATAAAAAGAAAAAAGGAAGGGCTACACCAAAAGGTGTACAAGCTAATAAACAAGTATCACCTCCTAATCTAAGACTTACAGGGGTAATGCTTAATTCATTAAAGGCACAAAAAGCGACTTCTAATAGTGTAGAATTAAATTATAGGGATGGATTAAAGTTTGAAGGCAATGCCAAAAATGGTAGGAATGTTTATGGTCTTAATGATAAAAATGAATCATTTGTTAAAGAATATTTTGAAAAGATCATAGATGACAGGATAGTAAAGTTTAGTAAAAAAGATATTATAATTGATTTAAATGTGTAATGGGTATTTTAAAAAAACCAACATTAATATATATTTAATTAACTAAAGAGGAAGGCAGAATGTCTGAAACTACAACAGAAGCAGTACAAGATAATGTACAAGAGGTGGCAACTGATAGCCAGAACCAAGAACCAACCAACCCTGAAGTTGGCTCTTTAATTGCAGAAAGTAAAAAGTATAGAAACAGGGCGCAGGAAATCGAGTCTAAGTATGCTGATCTAAAAGCTCAGATAGAAAAAGATAAAGAAGAAAAAATGATCAAGAATAATGAGCATAAGGAACTAGCCAATAAATATAAAACTGAGCTAGAGTCTTTAATGCCTGATTATGAAAGATTAAAAAATATGGAAAACACTAGAAGGGAAAAACTTTTAGATTCCTTAGATGATGATTTAAAAGATCAATTACAAAATGCAGATATTAGTTTAATAGAAACTGTATCTAATAAATTTAAAACAGAAAAGCAGGAAGTTGCTTCTACTAGCTCAACACCAGCTAGGGCTACTAACCCAACAAATAAAAACTGGGTAGATATGACTAGTGAGGAAAGAAGGGCAAATTGGGGTGAAATCTTGCAAAGCTATGTTAAAAGGTAAATAGAAAATGGCTAAACATTATCAGGGTACTGCAAGTACCACTACAACTGATCAGCATTTTATACCGGAAATCTGGAGTGAGGGAATCTATAAATTCTTCGAGCGCAAAAGCGTGTTCAGGGGTCTTATAGAAGATTATTCTGCCCTAGTAGGATCAAAAGGTTTTGGAGATGTTGTTCATGTTCCAGAAATTAGTTTAATAAGTGCAAGTGATAAAGATGCTGGTTCAGATGTGTCTTATGATGCAACTGCTACAACAGAAACACAACTTGCATTAAATAAACACAAATATGTGGCTAAAATTTTTGAAGATGTCTTAATGATCCAATCAGAAGCAGACTTGGTTGAAAAGTATGCTAGAATGATGGGTGAAGCTCTTGCTAGACAGCTTGATGCTGATATTTTTACAGAATTAGCTAGTCTTGAAGATTCACTAAACCTAGCCGCTGATGACACAATTACAGCCGCTGAGTTTGAATCACTACTTGCTACATTAGGTGAGAATGATATTCCTTACATGGATGGTGAATGTGCATTGGTAGTTAATCCTACATTGTTTGCAGATATTCTAAATCCTTCTGCTGGAATCGCTCAATACTTCATTAGAAATGATGCAGTAGGTGAAGGGAATAGAGGTCTAAGGACTGGTTTAGTTGGTTCACTTTATGGAGTAGATGTTTATATGAGTAATACACTTTCAACTGGTGGAAATGCAAATACCATTAGTGGAGTGATTTTTCATAAGTCTGCCGCCGTATGTGCAGTACAACAAGAAGTAAGGGTGCAGTCAGAATATTCTCTTGACGCCCTGGGAATGAAGGTTGTTGCTGATACAGTCTATGGTGTTAAAAGATTAGATGATACTGATAATAAAAGAGGTGTCAAAATCAGGAACAAAGACTAAAAGTAAAATATTTAGGGAGGTGGTTATCTACCTCCCTATTTATTAGGAGATTTTTATGCAATACTGGATTCAATTAAAAACTAACAGAATGGAAAGGCTTGAAGATTTTGTTTTTGAAAAACACCCTGAAAAGCTTATGGAACTTGAAAGTCAAGGGTATATAAGGGTAATGAGTGAAAACAACCTTACACCCTATAAAAAACCTACTAAAAAGGCATCTGTTAAGAAAGTAATTAAGAAGGTAGCTAAGAAAGTTACAAAAAAGAAAAAATAATCATACAAAGTACGATCTCATTCATGCTTTGTCATTAGCTTAGAGAGGAAGGAAAAATGGCAGACCTACACAAATATTCTGTACAAGAAGCACTAAATACAACAGTTGGAGGAAGCTGGACAGTAGCAACTGTTGGAACAGCAGGAAGTTCAGCAGATGTCAATAATACAACCCACAAACTATTATCAAGCAGTTCAAATACAATAGGTGTTCATTCAGCAGTAGAAATATATTTTAACTTTACTGCATCTGAAACTAATGTAAATGATAGTGATGATCTTTTATTACCTAAGAATACACTTACATTTATTACCATACCAAAGGCATTAGGCAACACAATTTATTTCAATTATAATTCAACCAGTACCACTACTGGTGCTGTAAGAATAGTAGAGGTTTAAATGCAAAGTACAATGTTAAAAGCCATAGTTGAAGATTTTGGCAATGGTGGTACAATAGATGGGGATTTAGTAGTAAGTGGCGACCTACAAGTATCAGGTGGTGGGAGTTTAAGCTTTGATGAAATAGTAGAAGGTACATCGCAAGTAAAAGTAACAAACACATCTGCTTTTTTAGTTGAGAAAGCTGACGGAACAGATGTATTTATAGTAGATACAACAAATCAACAAGTTGGAGTGAATTTATCTGATCCAGCAGTTAGCTTACACGTTGTTGATACAAATAATCCAGCAGATGGAACAGTAAGAGTAGGTTCAGGTATTGCATATTCTGAATTTAAAAGTAATGCAAGTGGTACTGGTAAATTAGTTATCAACAACTATGCTTCAAGTGGCAGTAGCCATGGCATTTTGTTTCAGTCAAATGGCTCTACCAATATGACTCTTACTGCTGGAGGATCGCTTGGTATTGGAACTGGTTCAGATACAATAGATTCTCCACTTCATGTAAAAGGTGGTACAGCAAATACTGTAAAATTTCAATCAGCGTCTGGTGCAACAAATATTCAGCTTACAGACTCAAGCGACAGTTTAGTTGGACAAATAGAGTTTGGTGCTTCTGCTTCTCAAATTGTTACTCGAACAAGCAGTGCACTTTCTTTAGGTTCAAATAATGTACAAACATTACATATAACAGATGGCGATAATGTAGGTATAGGAACTGACAGCCCAGCACATAAAATTGAAGCTGTTGGAAATGCATTATTAAACAATAGTAGTGGAAGTAGTCATCATTTATATCTTGGAAATACAAGCTATGGCATTAATGTTATTGCATCTTCTGGCGATATGCACCTTACTTCTAATGGCTCAAATAGATTAACTGTAAAAAATGGTGCTGGTGTAGAAATTGCAAGTACATTAAGTGTAGGAACTGTAGCTTCCTCTGGAGACCTTACAGTAGGTGGTAAGACAGTTTTAGATCAAGACTCAAATGTAATAGCTCTTGAAATAGATACAGAAGCGACTACTGCTGATGGTTTATTATTTAATACTCCAACACAAACAACAGGATATGTTCTAAATACAGGATCAGCTAATTCTCTTACAACAGGAGGAATTGCTTATTTTAGGTCAAATGGTTCTGATACAAACACAAGAAATTTAGTTTCAATCATTAATGATCATGCTAGTGCAACAGGCACAACGCCTCTTTTTGTAAAGAATGATTCATCTGGATATGCATTTGAAATGCGAGGTGCAAGTGGTCAAATTGGAAAAGTTACTAATGGAAGTAACAATTTAGTAATGTATGTAGACAACTCAAATGTTCAGATTGCAAACAATACTGATTTGAGTGGTGCTGAAAAAATAAATATGTCTACTGCGAATGAAGCTATTGAGTTTTATCAGAATGGTTCTGAAAAAATGAGACTTAATTCTACAGGCTTGGGTATTGGAACTAGCTCTCCAGTAGCTAAAGTAGATATTGTAGGCGATAGAACAATTAACTTAACAAATACAACTTCAGATGATACAAATAAAAATGCAGTAATAACACATAGTCAATATGATTCTGGAACAGAAACAGAAGGCTTTATGTTGATGCAAGGTTTTAGTAATTCATCTACAAATAGAGTTGATATAGGCGGTGGAAACTCTGGACATAATTCTGCTGAAGAAATACGATTTTTTACTGGTGGCAACACAAATGTTAGGACTG
>Ga0208159_1000138_pt1 | contig 29264 bp, 30 predicted proteins | sample 9_EtaG_FD_184082 | JGI IMG/M metagenome (GOLD analysis project Ga0208159, IMG submission 184082) | Marine viral communities from the Subarctic Pacific Ocean - 9_ETSP_OMZ_AT15188 metaG (SPAdes) (version 2) | ecosystem: Environmental > Aquatic > Marine > Oceanic | place: Pacific Ocean | collected... | reverse complement strand
AAAATGATCAATGATCAGGTAAAAGCAGCATCTCAAAGAGAAATCGATATCGATTCGCTAAAATCACAAAAATTGGCTTCGGAGAATGCCCTTGAAGGTGCTTCAAAGAAAAAGTTAGTGTTAGAGGATAGCCTCGAGTCAAAACGCCTTGAGATAGCGAATATGGAGCTCCTACTGCAAACGGAGGCTTCTTTAGCTAGTTCTGCAAAGACAAAATTAGAAGCTGTTGAGATGCACAAGAAAGATATCAAAGAAACTCAAAAAGAGTTCGATAAGCTACGCAGAAAACAAACTAGCCTTCAATCGAAGATCGATTTACTTCATGATCATGAATATGATCCTGATTGTGAATACTGCTCGAACAATGAGTTTGTAAAACAAGCAGAGCAAGCTAAGATTGACATTCTGTCTGTGGATGAAGATCTTGAGAACACTGGTGATAAATTAGCAAAAATGAAATCTAGTCTTGAGGCTTATGATGTTACTTATTTGGTAGCGACAATTGAAAGCTTCGAGATGGAAACAAAAAACTTAGACTCTCTAAACTCTATAGTCGAAAAAGAAATGCTGCAATTACAAAATGCAAATTCAAGCATTGAGTTGAATACCAATAAGATCGCAAAAGTCTCAGCTGACATAAAGTATTACAATGACAATATTGAAGCTTACGAAAATCTTGTATCTTTACGTGGAGATCTCATAGCAATCAACAAGACTGTGGACATCAAAAAAGCAGAGATTAAAAAGTGTGACGATAAAGTCATGGAGTACATGTCAGAGAAAGGGTCCGCGACTAGAACTATTGAAGAGTGCAGAGAAAATATTAAGAAGATTCAAGATGCTGAGCGTGACTACATTGCTTATGACATCTTTGTACAGTCGACTCATGCTAATGGTATCTCGTACGAAGTTATCAAATCAATGCTACCGGTAATAAACGGAGAAATAGAAAAGATTCTGTCATCAATTGTTGACTTTAAAGTATTCTTTGCTGATGAAGGTAGCAAGTTGGAAATATATCTACAACATCCAAAGTATGATCCACGTCCTCTTTCAATGGGTTCGGGTGCCGAAAAAACAATTGCTTCTATGGCTGTCCGCCTTGCTCTTGTATCTGTATCATCTTTGCCAAAGTCACAAGTGTTTATCTTAGATGAACCAGCCACGGCTTTAGATGCAGAGCACATGGAAGGCTTCACTCGTTTGTTACAAATGATTAAGACGCAATTCAAAACTGTTTTACTAATTACACACCTTGATTCACTCAAAGATGTTGTTGATACAACAATTGAAATTGACAAAGTTGATGGATATGCCCACGTCAATTTGTGACGTGGGATACTATTTAGTTTCAAAATAGGAGATCTATTATGGGATTAAAAGAGGAATTAGCTGAAAAGCTAGCAGGTATTGACTGCAAGGAAACAATCAAAGATGTTCTCGATGAAAGAAAAGATGATATTAAAAAAGCTTTATATCTCGAAAGAAAAGATAAGGGCGTTTTCGATGCAGTTCAGGAGAAAATTATTTCTCGCAAGTTACTTGTATTTGCCGTTGCTACTGGCTTGCTGTATTGGGGTGTTGGTCTTGATGCAGAAACTTGGGGCATGATCGCTATGACTTACATTGGCGGTCAAACAGCAATTGACTTTGCAAAGGTTTGGCGTGGTGCTTAATTGGATCAAAGAACAATGGGAGTGGGTGGTTGCCGCATTGGTAACCATCCTTGCTTTCGTTATAGGAAGCCGCGGTAAGCAAGCGGCTAAAGACGAAGTGAAATTAAAAGAAGAAGAAATAAAGATTATTAATAAAGCCTCAGCTGAGGAAGAAAAGAAAAAACAAATAGCTCTCGAAACATACTTGAGAGAAACGGCAAAGTTACGCGAAGACTATAAGAACGCGAAAACAAGCCTACAACAAGAAACAGCTCAACGCAAACTGGAATTATTAGAATTAGCAAAAGAAGATCCAGATGCGATTGACAGAATACTAATGGAAGAATTTAATATTGCGAGGTTAAAGTGATTTTATTCTTATTGTCTATGGCGTACGCAGAGCCTTTAATGATGCGTGTTGAAAGAGGCCAGACGGCACCATTCGATGGTCGCTTGTTTAATGATGAGGCTGTGGCTACCATTTTAGCTGATTCCGAAGCAGTGACGCAACAATGTGAAATTCGCAAAGACCTAGAGTGGAAAGTACAAATGGCTGACTTGCAATATAAGCATGACGTGCTAGCAGCAGAGCATGAGTCTTTGAACTATAAGCACGAACAAATGCTTAAAATTCGTGACGAAGAAATTGATGTACTCAGGAAGCAAGGGTCAACTAAAAGATCGACATGGATGTTCCTTGGTGGGTTCGCACTGGGAACAGGGGCATCACTAGCTACCTACCACGCTGCAACAAAGATTGGAGAGTAAATGAGTAAAGATCCAAACTACGCTGCGAAGGTTGAAAAAGCGATAGCCCAGAAGTATGGCAAAGAAGCGATAGTAAACCCTAAGTCCGAATGGGATAACGATAAAGAAAAAGAATACCTAGAAGAACTTAAGACTAATTATAGGCAGAACAAAGCAGAGAGTGAAAGAGTAGACTTGGATGGGGTTTTAATCTCCGAAGAACTACTTAATAGAGAGTCTGAGCGTTCATGTCCAACATGTAACACTTATTCATTCAAATCCGTCGATGATTTGTACATGACAAAATTTGATTGTTGTTTCAAGTGTTACGTTCAATATGTGGAAGATCGAGAAGATAGATGGAAAAATGGTTGGAGACCAAGCAAATGAAACTTACAAAACAAACATTAAAAAGAATCATCAAAGAAGAACTTGATGCTGTTATTAATGAGGTGAATATTAAGCCTGCACCTCCGGGAGGCAACATAACCGATGATCAAATGGGTAAAATTGATGACTTAATTTACAGCGGTAAGCCTGAGTTTATAAATCAAGCTCGAGAGCTAATAAGTGTTCTTGGTGGAAGGCCTGATTATATTGATGACATGCTAGTGTACATGACCGATCGTATTGTGCCTTTAGCACACAGTCATGAAGATGTTTCCGATTCTTTTCCGGATCTCGAAAATGCTACACCGCAAGATCATCGCAATTTTTACAACGCAACGGTCGGTCATGAGTCTGAGGCTCAACAAGCCGTTAATGATCAGTACTCCTTGTCCCCAAAACAGAGAAAAGCAGCTCAAGAGAAATACATTCAAACAGCAAACGCTAGAAGAGCAGCAAGGAGACAGGGTAAATGAAACTTAATAAACAAACACTGAAACGAATTATTAAAGAAGAGCTTGAAGCTATTATGAATGAGTCAGATCGTTTTCAAGGACAAATTCCACAAGAGCTGTGGTCTATAAGTGACTACGAAGATGCTAGAGATGAAGGAATGCTTAGTCGTCTTAGTAGCTACAGTGACGAAGAGCTTCAAATAAAAATTGAACAACTTCAAGAAGAAATTGAAGAAGAAGACCCATATGACAATTATGATTCTACAATCGCTCCAAAAGAATCATTAATCAACTTTATTCAAGACATCTTACAAGGGAGATAACAAATGAAACTTACAAAACAAACATTAAAAAGAATTATCAAAGAAGAACTTCAATCCTTCATTACTGAATCAAGGGTTTGGTACCCGGATCCCGAGCTTGAACAAGAGACTCCCGTCATGACCTTGCCGTATGAGGGATACCTTGAAGAGGAAGCTGATACCTACGTAGTAACAGATCGACCTTACCATGAGTTTGAATATCTCGCATGGGAATACGGATACAGAACTCCAGAAGACAAAAAGAAAGTGAAGGCTATGTGGTCCAAAGCTATGTCTGATCATCGCCGCAGACCTAAACCGAGATCCATGGACGAAGGCATGAGCCCAGACCACCCAGACTATGACATGCTTGGTGGAATAATTTCCAGGGTGCTTATGGCGGTCCTGACGAGAGGAGCAGATGTTGAATCTGCTATGGACAGTGAAAGAGTTCCCGAAGAGCATAGAGATTATGTCCGTCAAAGAGTTATGGCAATGTCCGGGAGATAACCAATGAGCAAAGAAACACTAGAAATTATTCAAGGTCTATCGCAAGCCGCAGCAAACGCCTACGATGGCGGTCACGATGAGAGATTTACCCTAGACGGGCAGACTCGACAAGTTGGCTTGAAGAGAGAACAAGGTTGTCCAATTATGGATAAGCGAGTGATTGATGGATTTAAAGTCAAGTTCTACGGAGATTGTATGATTATCAACTATCAATCCGATGTAATGATGAAAGATTTAAAAGACGGTCGTTTTGAAAACGAAATTGCTCAAACAATTAATGAAGTCAAGAAATTCCTTCAAAAAGAATATAAAGCAGTAACAGGTAAGTCCGTGTCTCTAACGAAAAAGGGCGAGTGTCAAATGATTGTTCAAGCAACATCTCGAGTTCGCACATTTGTACAAGCATACCAGCACTACAAAGTTGGTGGACTTAAGATGGACGAACCTCAAGACACATCTGTTCGAGACATTACAAAAAAGTTTTTAGAAACCGCAAAAGCAAAGCGTCCTCAAAACGAGTATATTAAGGCTTCTGATAATCAAAAAAAATAGAGGTTAGATGAAGTTAACCAAAAACGAAATCGTTAAAGAACTTGTAAAGTGTGGTAAGGATCCTCAATACTTCATCGATAACTATTGCAAGATCTCGCATCCTATGCACGGTCAAATTCCGTTCAAGACCTACGATTATCAAAAGGACATACTTAAAGACTTTAACGACTATCGTTTTAACGTAATTTTAAAAGCAAGGCAGCTTGGGATCTCAACCATCTCAGCTGCCTATATTGCTTGGTTCATGTTGTTTCACCGAGAAAAGAACGTTCTCGTTATTGCAACCAAACTAACTACAGCAACAAACCTTGTAAAGAAAGTAAAGATGATCTTCCGTAACCTCCCACAGTGGATGTTGATTGCGAAGATTGCAGTTGACAACAAGCAGTCATTTGAATTAACAAATGGCTCTCAAGTAAAAGCGGGAACCACATCAGGAGATGCTGGTCGTTCGGAAGCTTTATCGTTGCTCATTATAGACGAGGCAGCGTTCGTTGACGGCCTCGAAGAGCTTTGGACGGGTCTTTACCCTACTTTGTCTACAGGGGGTCGCTGTATCGCTCTGAGCACCCCTAACGGCGTTGGAAATTGGTTTCACAAAACTTACTCCGAAGCCGAAACAGAAATGAACGATTTTCATCCAATTAAATTATTTTGGGATGTACATCCAGACAGAGACGATGAATGGTTCGAAAAAGAAACAAGAAATATGTCAAAGAGACAGATCGCTCAAGAGCTTGAGTGTTCGTTTAATGCATCTGGTGAAACTGTCATAAACCCAGAAGATTTGCAGAGAATTCATAATCACATTATGGATCCCATTTATAGAACTGGTTACGATCGTAACATGTGGATCTGGGAGAAGTATGAAGAGGGTTTACCTTATCTTTTAGTAGCAGACGTTGCTCGAGGAGACGGTTCGGACTTTTCTTGCTTTCACGTTTTGCGTGTTGACACAATGACCGTTGTCGCAGAATATCAAGGCAAACCAGACTTGGACATGTATTCTAGTGTATTGCAATCAGCCGGTAAAGAATATGGTAACTGCCTTCTTGTTGTTGAAAACAACGGGATTGGAATTGCTGTTCTAGAAAAGCTAAAAGACTTAGGTTATCCAAAACTTTACTATTCTGTCAAGACCACTCATGAATACATGGAGTCCTATTTAGCAGAGCACAACGACAGAGCTGTTTTGGGATTTACCACCTCTACAAAGACAAGACCTTTAATTGTTGCCAAATTAGAAGAGTACGTAAGAAACAAACTAATTAACATACACTCCAATCGTGTTTTTCATGAATTGAAGACTTTTATTTGGCATAATGGTAAGCCTCAAGCTATGCGTTCTTACAATGATGATCTTGTAATGTCTCTTGCTATAGCATGCTGGGTCCGAGACACAGCACTATCAGAGAATGAAAAAGACATGGCGTACAAGAAAGCAATGCTTGGCGGGTTGATGAAATCAACAACTACCATGAATACACAAATTAAAGGTCAAAAGTTTTACAACGAGACATTCAATCAAAAACACGAGGAGGAAATAAAGAAGACAAAAGAATTCTTCTGGATATACAAAGGATAGAACATGGCTCGCAACGATAGAAACCCGAATAACAATCAAAGTGATTTATTTCAAACTTTAACAAGGATGTTCTCTGGTCCAATAACACAGAGACGAACACAATCAGGAAGACAACTACGACGCCGACACTTGGACATATACGCTAAACGATTCAAGTCTGCTTCTGGTCAGCAGTTTAAAAAGACCGAATACAACCCAATGAATATCATGACGCTAAACATGATCTCGAACAGAAATCGAGCAGAGCGTTACGTTGACTTTGACCAAATGGAATTTACACCAGAGATCGCATCTTCTCTCGATATTTACGCAGATGAGATGACAACTCACTCAGTATTGACTCCGATGCTTCACATTAAGTGTCCTAACGATGAGATTAAGTATATGCTTCATTCTCTGTACTACGATATTATGAACATTGAACACAACCTTTTTGGTTGGGCAAGAACCATGTGCAAGTACGGAGATCTCTTTGTTTATCTGGACATTGACGAAAGCAAAGGCATTCAAAACTGTATTGGTTTGCCTCCTCAAGAGGTCGAAAGACTTGAGGGCGAAGATCCAACCAATCCAAATTATGTTCAGTTCCAGTGGAACAATGCCGGTCTAACGCTTGAAAATTGGCAGATCGGTCATTTTAGAATCCTCGGACATGACAAGCATGCTCCATACGGAACATCCGTTCTAGAGCCCTCCAGACGCATCTGGAGACAACTTACGCTTCTCGAAGACGCAATGATGGCCTATCGTATTACAAGGTCACCAGAGCGACGTGTGTTCAAGATAGACGTAGGTGGAATTGCTCCTCAAGATGTCGAGCAGTATATGCAAAAGGTGATGACTCAAATGAAGCGACACCAAGTTGTAGATCCCACCACAGGACGCGTAGATTTACGCTACAACCCTCTTTCAATTGAAGAAGACTACTTTATTCCAATCAGAGGAGGACAGTCTTCTACGGACATTTCAAACCTTCCTGGTGGGCAATTCACAGCACAGATCGAAGACGTTAAGTATCTGCGAGATAAACTGTTCTCAGCATTGAAAGTTCCGCAATCTTATCTTTCGATGGGTGAAGGTGCAGGCACTGAAGACAAAACAACTCTTGCTCAAAAGGATATCCGATTCGCAAGAACTATCCAGAGACTCCAACGAGTGTTGATATCTGAGCTAGAAAAGATTGGAATCGTACACCTTTATACTCTCGGGTATCGAGGAGACGACCTCCTTAATTTTAAGTTAGCTCTCAACAATCCATCTAAGATTGCCGAAATGCAAGAGCTTGAACACTGGAAGACAAAATTCGATATCGCAGGTGCTGCAACCGAGGGATACTTCTCTCGACGTTGGGTATCTGAAAACTTGCTTGGTCTATCTCAAGATGAATATCTTAGAATGCAACGCGAGATGTTCTCCGACAAGAAATTCATGGCTGCTCTTGAAGCTGCTGCACAACCTCCTGAGGAGGGCGGAGACGCTGGTGGAGGCCTCGGAGACCTTGGCGGAGGTGATGACTTAGGTGGAGACTTAGGAGGCGACCTAGGTGGAGATTTGGACCTCGGAGGAGGTGACGAAGGTGGAGACCTTGGTGGAGACTTGGGAGGAGACACCGGAGGTGGAGAAGAGGATGAGGGAGACCTCTTAGCAGAACCTCCAGCTAAACGCGATGATGATCCTAAACCTCGAGGGCCTTACAAGAGACGTAAAATTTCTTATCGTAAAGGTGGGTTTTCCAAGCAAATGAAAAATCAAGCATTTAGCGGAGAAGTCCGAGGGTCCACAGCAAGAACAACATTTCCTGGTAAGGTAGGCTTTGGTGGCCTAGACTCTTTAGCTAAAGGTATTTATGAAAGCGATGTGAAAGAAGAAGAGAAACTATTTAGCATTGACGCAGAGATTAAAACTCTACTCGAATCACTAAATAAAAAGGATGACACAGATGAAACTTAACAAACAAACTCTAAAACGGATTATTAAAGAAGAGCTAGAGTCTATGATGGACGAGTCTTTTAACATGGACGCAACTCCTTATGAACTTGGATATGATGCTGGTTATGTAAATATGCCGGCATCTGTTGATATGATGGATAATGAAGAATATATGCGAGGCTACAACGAAGGCTTAGCGGCAGGTGGGCACCCACCTTTAAAATATTAAAATAGAATTAGGAAATTAAAATGAAACTTAACAAACAAACACTGAAACGAATTATTAAAGAAGAACTCAACAACATTCTTCATGAAGCTGGAGACTTTAATCCACAATACCGAGCCGAACAAATGATGAAAGGCGGCGGTAGAGTCATGATGGCCGTTAAAGACCCGTACAGTTATGAAAACCAAATCCATGACGAAGAAGGGAATCCCGGGACAGACCGCATGTTGCAGAAGCTCCACAGTGCCTTGATGAATGCAGACACAGTTGCAAACAGACTAAGAACAGGAGACATGGAAGAAGCAAAAAGAATAGGACAGTTTTCCGCACAGATGTTTCAAGAAGCAGAAGAAATGATTCGTAACGACCTAAGACCACCGGACTCCGGCGGGTTAAAATACATGGTCTCAATGGTTGAAGGTGCAGCTGCCCATATCTTCATAAGACGAATAATTGCAATGTCTAGCTAAACAAAAAAAGATGATGCAGATGAAACTTAAAAAAGAAACACTAAAACAAATCATAAAAGAAGAACTTCAAGCAACTCTCCGTGAGAGCATGCCTAGCGGTGGAACAGATTACTATAATAAATTGGTAACTTCGATGAGTACTAAAGCAGGGGTTTATCAAGCAGAATCATTATATGAATTTGCTCGAGATCAACTTGATGATGAAGAAAAAACTTTTTTAGACAATTGTTTTAGAATTTTGGAAATAGGTAGAGAAGCAACAAAACTCGGAGATGAGATTGACGCGATTGATAAACAAATAAGAGAACACCTAAAAGCGAATCCAATCCAGTCTTGGGAAATCAAAAAACGTCAGAATGATGTTTTTTTACAAGAGTTGGAAAATAGAAAAAAAGAGCTTTATCAAGAAATAAGAGAATTAAATGACTTATTTGACCAACAAGGACATTTGTTGGCGGATTTAGCTGGAGATTATGTCAGAGGAACGGAGACATCAAATCCACGCGTGCTTGCCTTTCACAACTCTATCAGAGTGGGACTTGAAGAAGCTAGTGGCTATTTTGGAATGCATTCGATTTAGTTAAATTTTTACTTAATGGAGATACAAACATGAAACACAATAAGAAAAGAAATACCGCTTTTCTTTACGAATGTCTGATTCGTGAATTAACAAAAGCAATATTAAAAGAAGACAAGCAAGGACAAACAAAAGTAAAGGGTCTTTTGCGTGAGTTTTTTACAAAAGGAAAGGTTCTTGCCAAAGAACTTGACTTATATAAATCGCTTCTTGAGAGCAAAGAACTCAACCAAGACTTCTCTCGCCGACTCATGGTCGAAACAAAAAAAGACTTTGACACTCTTGATCGTAAAGACATCTTCAACGAGCAAACCACGCTTATCAACAAGATCAACAAGGCTCTTGGCAACAAAGCATTTTCAAACTTTGTACCAAACTACAAAGACCTTGCGACAATCGGATTATATTTCCAAAACTCAAACCTCGGAGCAAAGAAAAGAATCATGCTCGAGGACAAAGTGGTAGGATATCTTACCAGATTAGACGAGAACCAGACAAAAATGAAACCAGTTGATTCATTAGAATTTAAAATGTTTGTTAAAAGATTCAACGAAACTTATGAGCACTCACTGTTAAGAGAACAAAAAGATTTGTTAAGCAACTTTATTGTTTCATTCTCCGATAATGGACTAGGTCTTAAGTCATTTATTAATGATGAGATTGGTAGACTTAAGGAAGCTGTCAGCTCTCATATCGACGATAGCAATACACCTTTGAATCAAAATTTTAAAAAAGTAAAAGAAAAGCTAGATGGATACGCTAAGACTCCGATAACTTCAAAAATTGTTGAAGAAGTGTTTTATATCCAAGATTTATTAGCAGAGGTGAAAAGAAATGCCAGTTAACATTAATATCACAAGTGACAGCAAAGAACCTATAGCACCTCCAGAACCAGAGGGAGTTAGAATTGAGGTTGTTGAAAAAGACAAGATAGAAGGAAAATTAAAACTTCGCTCTGCTTTAAACGGCGATTTAATGATCTTGGATCACAAAGACATTGATATCGTTGTCAAACCAAAAGATAAGAAAATTGTAGCTTTTGCTAAAGAGACCTTGTCGGATTTAGTTTACGGTGCTGAGTCAAGGTTGCTCGAGTACTTGCGTAAGACCGGCGTACTAAAGATTGATTCGATTCAAGGTGGCAACATTTATGGTTCTCTAGAAGGCCAGCTGCACGAAGGAGACAAGACGGTTGAAATTACTTTAATGAAGATTTCCGAATGGATGGAGACAGAAGAGCCAATGATGTCTGGTCGCACAGGCTATGACGACATGCACGACGACCACCTGCTTTCTCCGGATGGTGAATATTCAACAGAACTAGGAGAGGTCCCAGCAGAAGAAGAAAAAGGCTCAATTCTTCAACGTAACTTATTTGCTCCATATCTATATGGGAGATACACCTATGAGTAATCAAAAATTAATTATGGAAGGGTGGAGAGATTTTTTAAATAAATTTACCGGGGGTGATTTTAAAAAAAATTTAGCTCTTTGGCGAAGTGTGGGGAAAAATAAACTTCACTTTGTTCTTTACATGCCCTCCAAATTTAAGAATAAACTTCCCATTATAACTGATGATCACCCACCAGAGGTCGTTGGCATGGTTGTAATGCAACTCCTTGATGACCCAAAAAAACCTTGTATTCCAGACACATGGCAAGTAAAATTTATTGCCACAGCAAAAAAACATCAAGGAAAAGGTATTGGGTCATCCTTATATGAAATAGCTGCTTCTTATGCAAAATTAATATCAGATGGCGGAATTACTTCGGACCGTGACGCTGGTACCTCTGATATGGCTAAGTATCAATGGGATAAAATCGACACCAGCTCAAAATATAAAAAACGAACATCCAAACAAGGACATGACACTTTTGATTACGAAAAGAAAACACCAGATGACCCAAGTGATGATTGTAAATTGCCACCCTCCATGGAAGACAATGCTGCTGAACATAGTTATGAAATAGTAGATGCCTCTGAGGATAAAATTAATAAATATATCAGAAATCATGCTAAATATGTTAAGATATCCAAAGTGAGAGATTTTGATGGAGTCATAAATAGACTATCTATGGAAGTGTTCCAAAAAGAATTTAGAGCTGGTTTGGGATTATGAATAGCAAAAAATTAATTATGGAAGGATGGAAGAAGTTTTTAAAAGAGTCTCGAGCACCTGTGACCGAAATTGACGGCAAACAAATCTGCCTTTACTATCACTCAAAACGCCCACCTGGATTCAGTATAGTTTTATACATCGTAGATCCGCAACAAAACAGACTTAAAGGATTTAAAGTGATCGCTGGTATAGATTGTGTTACTACTGAAGATCCTTGCATACCAAAAACTTTACAAGTTGGAACATCGTATAGGCACTCTGATTACACCGGCAAAGGGCTTGGACCTCTCGTGTATGATCTAGCTTTCTTTGTTGCCCAATCTATGGGTTACGGACTAACATCTGATAGGGAAACGGGTTCGAAACCGAAAGCTAGAAATAGATGGTCAAAAATAGAGGCGGATCCAAACTACGAGAAGCAAAAAACATCTGCAGGCAATGATAAGTTTGATTATCGCAATAACACCCCTGATGATCCCGATGACGATTGCACCAAAGATCTATTTGACACAAATGCGACTGATCATTCTTTCATCAAAAAAGATGTCGGTCAAATTCACTCCACCCTAATGGAACTCGAAGCTAACCACTTGAATCACTTAGAAAACATACCTGAAGAGGATCGAGATGATTTCTTGATGAATCTTAGACTTGAGTCGACCAACCTCTTTCATGACGAATATGATCTAGCGGAGACAAAAATGACACCTTATAAATTACACGAAAATTTTAGAAAATTTATTAACGAAGGCACTGATTTTGATCCAAGTAAGACTTGCTTAATACTAAAGGACTTTGGTAACGAAAAAATGATAGTGCTTTACAATCCAAAAAAACTTAAAAGAATGAGTGGTGCTGATATCCGCCGCGAAGGTGTCTACGGAGAATATGAAATAATTGGAGCTATAAAAATTAAAAACTCTAAATTAAATTCTAAAAAACCGTGCATTCCGGAAACCTATGAAATAGCCACCATCTACGTAAACAAACAATACAGAGGTAAAGGATATCAAAAAATGCTAATGGATTTAGCTTTCTTTGTAGCCTCCAAAGAAGGTGCAGGACTTACATCTGATCACAAACATGGGACAACACCAGCAGCCGCTGGTGCTTGGAAAAAAATAGAAAAAAGCTCTGTATACAAAAAGAAGGAAACTAAAGCTGGTAACGATACATTCGACTATAACGATTCAACTCCGGACCCAGATGATGATTGTCAGGGTCACGGGATGAAAAATGATGTTGCAACAGATCATAGTTTTGAAAGGACTAGTGTTGCTGGTGCAGAATTAAAATATGATTCATATGCATATAATCATAAAAAAATCTTTAGACATTTAAAAATGAATGCGGGGGAAAACCAAGCCAATAATCTTGTAAATGTAATTCTTAGGATGGCTGGTCATGAATTTAATCAAGCTTATCACCACGGAATGTAAATGGAGACACTACACTTTATTCTTGCCGCGTATGGCATGACTTTTATTATTGTACACGGCAAGATATTTGAAAATATCCGACCCTCAAAGGACTATACTAAAAAATGGAACACCTTGTGGCACTGTCCGCTTTGCATGGGTTTTTGGGTTGGAGTATTTTTATCTTTGCTTTCTCCGTATACCGAACTATTTAGTTTTGAGCGTTCTTTTGTGAATGCGTTTTTGCTTGGCTGTTTGTCAGCAGGAACATCATATTTAATTTCGGTCTTGGTCGATGATTTCGGCTTAAGACTATCATCAAGGTCAGGGGGTGAGCATGTTGATGATTAGTACACGCTGGATGTTGCAACCGGTGCGTCGCTGTTGCAGCGGATCCTAGCTCGGGCGGGTAACGCCCGCCCTTATTTTATTGGAGACAAAATGAAACTTACAAAAGAACAACTAAAACAAATTATAAAAGAAGAATTAAACAACGTGTTATACGAGTCTAAAGACAGTGTCATGATGGGCGGCATGCTAGCAAGTATGCTTGGCCTAGTCGACATGCTAAACGACTACAGTAAAATGCGTCAAGCAATGTTTAGTCAAGATGAAGTAACTTTGACGTTTGATCAAAGAGTACCCGAGGACATGAAAATGTTTAATGATATCAAAGAAGAATATAGAAAAGCCGAACTTGATTGGTACATGACCACAAGAGATGACTCTAGAGAAACAACGCTGACAATTCCAATTCGTGATTACGCAGAGGTTGTGAGAGAAACTAATGACGACCCTCTCAAGCTCGAAAAGAATAACGAAGCGATGTGGAACAGAGTACAAGAAATAAACTTGCAATACAATTCAGAATTAGGATATAAGGATAAATAACATGTCAAAAAAATTGCTAAGAGAGTTTCACGCTCTTTGCCCAGATGGTATGTGCCAAGACCTCTTGACAGAACGTGAAAAACGCGAAATAAAAGAAGAAGGTGCAATGTACCTTACTGGTCGCATTCAAACCGCAGATAAGAAAAATGGCAATGGTCGTAAATATCCGGAGAAAGTTCTTAAAAGAGAAATGCAAAACTACATGAACGTTGTAAAAGACAATCGAGCATGTGGCGAACTTGACCACCCAGATGACTCTGTTATTAATCTTAAAAATGTATCACACATGGTCACTGACTGTTGGTGGGAAGGCAAGGATGTTATGGGAAAAATTAAAGTTCTTGACACTCCTTCTGGTCGTATTTTGAAAGATCTTATAAATGCTGGTGTAAAGCTTGGCATTTCATCTCGTGGACTTGGTTCGGTAAAAGAATCAATGGGAGAGACCATAGTTGAAGAAGACTTTCAACTTATATGTTTTGACATTGTATCTGAACCTTCCACTCCAAACGCTTATGTCTACCCGGGTAAAGGAAATTCTAAACCAAAAATGTCATCATTTAACATGAGACTACGAGAACAGAGAGAAAACAGTATAGACGATCTATTTAAAAAGATTCTTGGAGACTAAAAGAATGAATTACAAAAAACAGAAAAAACTATTTGAAAACTGGCGGAGATATTTGAAGGAAGAGCAGGACATGCAAGACCTTTCTGATATTATAAATTTACCCCTAGGTAGTTTTGTTGAAAAAATGAATAGTATGCAAAAAGAAACTTTGAAAAATATTTTTTCTGGTTTAAAAGATGGTAGTAGCAACGATGACATGGTTTCGATAAAAGAAACAACCGTTAAAGCTAGTGATCTTAGGCCAACGCAAAGTGAAGTTGTATTTGGAAAATCAATCCCTTTTGCTTTGCAAAGACCAGAAATGTTTATGAAATATTATACTGGCGATGGACCTTTTAAAGTTGGCCCACCAAACAATAATGCTATTGTCACTTTTAAAGGTAAATTTATCCTCGATGGGCATCATAGGTGGTCATCTTTGTATTGTGTTAATCCTAATGCATCTTTGGCTACATTTGACATATCGGCCCCTGTATCGCCGTTGGCTGCCTTAAAGCTAATGCAAGCATCAATTAAGGGGTACATTAAAGGACAAGACATTCCCTCCAACCAAGGCGGCGGTGTTAATCTGTTTACAATAGACCAAAATAATCTTTTTACACAAGTAGAAAAATACATGACACCCAAATTGGCACAAAAATATATAAGTCTAGGATTATTAAAATCTTTAGAAGAAGATATAGAAACTGGAAGACAACAACGAAGGCAACAAAATCCTGACCGCGAAAGAAAAGGCCAGCTTAAAGCTGTCGTTCAAACCTTACAAGGTATATACCTTAAAAACATAAACAGAATGCAGACAAAAAACAAGCCAGTCAGTGGTGCAACACCAAGACCTGCTATGCCGCAAACTGATTCGCCGGAAGGATCTAATGTTAAAGTAGGCGGTGGAACACCGGCAGCCTTAAAGCCTTTAGAAAAAGGAATAATTGATTTTAGATCACCCTTTAAAAGCGATAAATAATTGGAGAATCAATGAACAAAGAACAACTTAAAAAAACTTTAAAACCAATGATAAAAGAGTGTATTAAAGAAGTAATTTTTGAAGAAGGAATTCTTTCAAGCATTATATCAGAGGTTGTCAAAGGTACAGCCCAACCTTTAGTTGAGTCTAGACAACCATCTTATCAGCAGCCTCAAGTTGACTATGAGGAAAAACAAAGAGCAGAAAAAGAGCGAAGAAGAAAGCTGTTAGACTCAATAGGAAGGGATGCCTACGGCGGAGTTGACCTCTTTGAAGGAACCCAGCCATTGCAGGAGCGTAGATCAACAACTCACTCTCCACATGGCTCAAAGCCTTTAGATGGTATTGCCCCTAATGACCCCGGAGTAAATTTGGGAGCCTTAGGTGTTGATACAAGACTTTGGTCAAAGTTGGCAGGAAAATAAAATGGCATCAAATTTAAAAGAACGACCTCGTAAAAACGAGAATCCAGAAAGATTTATCAAAAGATTTATAAAAAAATGCAAAAAACTTGGTATTATTCAAGAAGTTCGTGATCGTAAACAATTTGTTTCAAAGTCGGAACGCAAAAGAATTGCCAAACGAAAAGCAAAAAGAAACAATAACAAGAAAAAGAACTAGTTATAGGAAGAAAAAGAGGTTTATTATGTCAACACATAGACACACATCAGGCGGCAGAACAAGAAATGTCGTAAACATTGCCGATCCCGGTGCAGCTACAGCAGCATACTCTGAGCAAGAAGCAGTAATCGCAGCACCGACAGGAGCCGCAGCTGGTTTTAAAAATTTTCATTCACAAAAGAATTTACACATTGTTGTATTAAACAACAACTTAAATGATGGCGGAGCTGCTATGGACGTAACAGTAACTGTTTATGGCTACAACACATCTTTGGGAGGTGTCTGGGCACCGCTAACAATTCCTATTTCACAAGGTAACGGTAATGCTCTGGAATATAAAAGTGTTGCAACACCAGCAGTTGCAAACGCTGCTCCATTTAGAGCAATCATCCCAATTGAAGGCGTTGAAAGAATAGCAGTTGCAACAACGTTCTCTGCCGGAACGAGAGATGGCGGCAACTACAGTATTTGGCTTGGCGTAAACACTATCTAACCGAGGGAGGCTAAATGGCTGATTTTGGCTGGGCATTTGTAAAGGGGAACCTTCTCACAGGGTCTGCACCACCTTCTGGTGCTGTACAATTTAATGATGGCAACAATAAGTTGGCAGCATCTAATGACCTTATTTTTATTTCTGGCTCAACGTCTCAATTAAACCTAACTGGGACGTTAAATGTTTCCGGTGCTATAAATGCTAACTCTTATAATGTAACAGTAACTAACCAAAATGTTATAAATCTAACTGCGACTGGGTCCACTAAGTTTGGAGATACCTCCGATGACGTACATAGATTTACTGGGTCTCTGAATTTAGCAGGAAACTTATCAGCATCTGTAAACATTTCTGCTTCTGCTTTTTATGGTGATGGGTCAAACCTGAGTAATGTCACCACTAATCCAGCCGGGGCAAACACTCAAATTCAATTCAATAATTCAAGTAATTTCGGAGCATCAAGCAATTTAACGTTTGCTAGCAACACACTAGCTGTTGGTGGAGACATATCTGCATCAGTAAACATATCGGCTTCGGCATTTTATGGAGATGGATCAAATCTTTCTGGTATAACAACCAATCCAGCCGGCTCCAACAAGCAAATTCAATTTAATAACTCTAGTAATTTTGGAGGATCTAGTAACTTTGTCTTTGACAGTGGTAAGGTAGGAATAGGAACGGACACACCAAGCACACTACTTCACGTAAAATCCACAGATGCTAGCAAACCCATTCTTAAAATAGAAAATCAACAAGGCGGTTCGAACCCGGTGTCGATACAAATGGTCCGAGACACAAACTCACCAGCGGATGATGATGCCATTGGTCAAATTGATTTTAGATCTAAAAACAGCACAGACTCTGAAAAACTATATGCATACATAACTGGAAAGTCGACCGATGTTACAAATGGAACTGAGGATGGAGAAATACAACTATACACCATGGATAATGGAACATTAGTCCCAGCAATGACTCTACAATCAGGCAAAGTAGGAATAGGTACCCAAGATCCAAATCATAAACTTACTGTTATTGGAGACATATCAGCATCAGTTAATGTATCGGCATCAGCATTTTATGGTGATGGCTCAAATTTAACAGGAATTGCCGCCACTCTAGATCAGGTAACTGATAACGGAAACACTACGTCAAATGCCTTAACAGCCTCTGCACTAAACCTCACAGGTCTGTCTGCTGGAACTGCGACAAATACGAAGTTTCTTGCTTTAGACTCAAGCAACAACGTTGTGCTAACATCCTCCTCCGGAGGTTCCGGAGGCAATATTGGAGCAGCAGAGGATGGCTCATACGCAGATGGTTTATTTTCAGACTTCCTTGCATCAACCCCAATTGGTACAGCGATTGATAAATTTAATGAAATTTTAAAAATTATCGTTCCTGGTCCAGCACCAGCAGTTGACAGAATAAATTACACGAACACTAACGGTATCGCTCCAAAACTCACCTTTACGAATCAAGGAGAGGCACCAAGTGGATACACAGATGTGACGTCTACTGGGTCTTTTACCTCACCCCCGGCAATTAATGATCAATACACCGTTGCAACTTCTGGTGAAGATTTCAGGCTTGGGGTCTACAATGGGACTCAAGAAATAACGGGTGTTATCAATTTTCATGTTGCCGAAGAACTTAAGTCGTCACAAATTAATTATACGAACAACGCCTTTGGAAATGCGGAGAGCGGATCTTTAAAATTAATTGTAAACGGATCAACACTTCGCACATTAAACTTAACTACAGCCGGAGCTGGGAATCCCAATTCGGGATCTGCTACGAACCTTAACTCTAATGGATCAGGATTTTTCAATTTATCGATAACAGCGTCTGCCAAGGATCAAAACTCATCATTATACAACATATTCCAACACAGAACATCAAAATATGTTGTGGATCCACAAGACCAGAGAAAAGGCTGGAATATAGCCAAAATTGAACATGAATACGGAAGTACATCTTATGTGACTAATTTTGTTCAATGGTTTAATGATACGGATGCATCATCAAATGCAATGTCTGTTTCCAATTCTAGAGTTACATTTACTGGTAATGGATCAAAATATTTATCAGGTGTAAGATACTTTCGCTCAGCATCACTAGTATACAATGCTGATGTTTCTAATGTTTATAAATTTACGTATCCGACTGGTAACGTTGTAACCTTCAACAGAACCTCTAATATAAACGCCATATCTGCTCAGGCACTCCCAGCAACTGATGGCACAGACCTTTTTAATAAAGTCTTAAGACTAACGGCATCGACAGCCACCAATGATGATACAATGTTGAACAATTCAACAACAGTGTCTGTTGACTTATCTCATCCATTTAAAACCAACCTTTCTACAGCCGGCTCTGTTATAACCAGTGGCATATTAATATACAATGTTGACACAGCAAACAATAATTTAACAGAAAATTTTGATTTAGAAGATTTTAGAATAACTAATGGATCATATACAACTCAAGGATCGGTAACAGCAGGTGCTGCTACATGGAGTTCAAGTAACCACATGACATTAGCCGCGGGACACACTGACGGATTGCTTATGTACAATGGAGCCTTGAGATCACCATTGCAAGGAGCAAATGGCGGCAACTTCTCGACTTTAGCAAATGGACCGGCTGGGAATCCAAACTACTCTAGTGTCGAGGGCACCAGGACATTTTTTAGAAAAATACAAAACACTTCTGGATCACCAGTTCGAGATTTGAAAATAACATCAACAAAATCAACAAGAATAGACGATGAAACCTTATCAGCAAACAATGTAAGGTTTTCTATTAAAATTCCTGAAACAACAGGGTGGATGGATATATCTCAAAACTTTTCCTACGGAAATATAGCTGATGATGACGGCTCTTTGATAAACGGTGCGTCGGACAACAGCCAAACATCTGAGGCTAGCACAAATTCATCTGTGCACTGTATTACTTTCGGAACAGCATCGGTGGCTGCCAACCACTATGTTGTAATAAAAATCCAAGCTGATGAATCATGGACTGGTAATTTTGACACACTACAATTTCAACTAGGTGCTTCCGATGTTTCTGCTCCGACAGAATCTCAAACACTTGATGACATTGACTTAGATGATACAGCAGGTGTAACTGCCAAGCTTTCTTTTGGATCTTCCAATGCTGTTGGTGGATACACAAATGTAGCCGGCGGAGTTGGATCAATGAGTGCTGTGAACTCAAATGCTGTGTACACGGATAACGGAGACACCAACAGAGGGGTTTTTAAAGTTGCCGAGGTAATGGGCGGAACACTAAATGAAGATGTGGCCGCTAATGGCAACAATTACACAGCCAACTCATTCAAGAACGCATATACGGGCTCACTTCTTTTGATTGTTAATGATTCAACAGCTAGTACCCTTAGTTTAGCAAATTTAAATTCAACCAACAATCTCTCATCCAACACTGGATTTAGCGTCGGTGCGGTTGCTTTCTCAACAACAACAGATAATATCCCCGACTACACAAAGCCATATAGAACAGGGACATACAGTATCGGCACAGCTCAACAAAGAAACGGATGGAATTATGCGAGAGTTATCCACAGGATTGGAGCTTCAGATACAACAACCAACTACGTTCAGTGGGTTATCGACCCATCAGGAAACGTTGACAACACAGCGGTAACCACACCAACTATTTCCAATTTCAATCACCCAACAACATACTATCAATCTGGAATTGGATACTTTGCATCTAATCCTTCTGGGACATTTGATTTTGCTGGTTCAAACTTTTATAACAATGTTTATCAGAGCGGCTCAGCGATCTCTTTCCCTACGACTACAAACTGTTCTGTGTCAAACATTAGAGTTGTGGGAACTGGGGTTACAACTTTTGACTCTGCTGTTTCCTCTTGTGACATGCCGGCTTTGAATAACTCCGCAGATTGCGAGACTACAAGTATATCAGTAACTGGGACTATGCTGTATAATGGTGCTACACCGTCAATCAGTGGGGGACTTGGTCTCTTTACAGCTCAAGATGTAGCAGTAACAGGAAAGATAATACACCCACACAAATCTGATAAAACAACAAACTCTGCTAGCAAGACAGCATTTATGATTCACTCAGGTACTTTAGGGAGTACAAACTTAAATACTAATGAATATTTTGGATTGGAAACCTATAGAATTGTATCTGGTAATTATGCAAATCAAGCATCTGTGACAAATGGTTCTAACGCGTGGAATCCACAAACCCACATGAATGCAGCAAATGCACACGGTGATGGAATGGTTACCATCAACAACAAAGCTATTTCGCCTCTTAAGATAGGAAATGATGGAGACACAAGAAATGTTGCACAAGGTGGTTCTTTGCAGGCACCCACTGGTAACCCAGATTACTCTACCTTGTCAGAAAATGTAAGGACATATTATAGATATTTTAGAAATGAAACAGGGCTGTCTAAACCTACGTTTACCATAACATTGTATGGCGACGCGAACCTAGTAGCCAAATCTGGTGCTTTTTATACAGGGGCACTGGGTGCAAACAAAAACATCAATGTCGAACTTAAAGTACCTTCAGATCCTGCTTTCACAGGGCTTGATGATACTTCAACAGCATGGGCAGATTGTGTTAAGCCTTTCGGTGCAGGAACTCAACCTAATGTAGACGGCGTAGGAATCTTTAACGGCGGTGGATCAGACTTAAATCAGACTGTTGCTTCTGGCGGTAGAGCAATTGCTTTACAACTACAAGAGAAACAAGTGCGAGACGATCAATATTTTGTCGTTAAAATATCTGCTCACAAAGATTGGACTGGCTATCTATCTAGAATTGCGATAACGTATTAGAGGCAGGAATGAGTACAGGTAAAACTAACATAACATCAACCCAGTTTGCAGCTAAGAAACTTCTTGGTAAAGCTCACACGTCTAATTTAAAATCTGACGTTAACGAATCTATACCGTCAAATGTTTCTATTGCTTCTCAAGGAGTTTTTGCAGAAGCAATTCCCAACAGTCCCGGGACAGATTTTTTCACGATGTACTCTGCATCGGATGGTGGTCCAGCTACAGTTGAGCAGGTTTATTTTGACATCGTTGCACTTTCTGATTCAATCTATGATGCTGATGTTTCCGGTGGTGGTGGCGACGAATCTTCTGGGAATGGTGCTCATGGATATTATTTAAAGCTTCCTTCTAACTATGAAACTACTTCGTCTAACCCAGACCGCGGAAACGGATCGTTTACAAACGGAAAAAGAATATATGATTCTCGTGGAGGTCTTCAATTAGTCCCTCCTTTGGTATCAAATGCCTCACCTAATCGATACTTTATGAAACTATACAAAGGTGACCCAACCAACCCTGCTAACGAAATTACTTCTGGAGACTCTATTGACTGGCAGGTTGATTATTTTGCCGGAACGATTTTCATTCAAGACTATGACGCTTCTAAAATACCAGTGACCGCTTCTGCATATCTTTATGTTGGTCAGTTTTTAGATGCCAAACTTGATGGCGTGGGAAGCACAACGGTAAAAGATGAAGGATCAAATATTACAACAGCTGTTGCATCTTTTGATTTTGTTGGTAGCGGAGTAACGGCAACAAATTCTGGTAATAACGTTACGGTAACGATACCGGGTGGTGGAGGATTTTCTAGAACAGCTGTGACCTCAACCATAACAGCATCAGTCAGCTCTGCTATTTTAGGAGTATCTGCTGGATCAGCGATCGACATTAGATTACCATCAGCTGGGACATATACAGCCGGTCAAAATTTTATAGTAAAAGATGAAAGCGGCAATGCTCATACAAATAATATAACTATACGAGCTTCCGGATCTCAAACTATTGATGGTTCAAGCTCTATTATTCTAGAATCACCCTACGCAGCAGTTAATATTTATTCGAATGGTAGCGATAAATTCTTCGTATACTAGTCACTTGTAGACACTTCCAAACTATTTAGTGTGAATTGAGAAGTTAATCTTTTTGATTCCTTTTTTGCTATAAAAATTACAATTATCTTGGAGGATAAAAATATGGCTTATAAATTTCAATTAGGTGCTGCTGTACTTAGCGGTTCCATTCAAGCAGAAGATGGTATTGTTTCAACTGATGTTGATGACGCCACCGCTGCAAATGTTGTTGCTCAAATTGACAACGGAGAGATTCCAATTGCAAAACTTTCTGCAACTACAATCTCAGGAGTTGGCTTGGGGGGTAATTTAAACTCACTTTCAAAAGCTTCAAACTCTGGTCTCGCTCTCACTTCTTACAATGGTTCTGCTGCTGTAAGTGATTTAGCTGTCGATCTAAATGATCTTGCAGCTGCTGTTGTTGATGTTGCTAATGACAGCATTGCCATCATTGATGCAAATGATTCAGGCGGTTCTAAAAAAGAATCAATTGCTGATTTGGTTACCGGTATGGCTGGTAGTGGTGTAGCCGCAGCTTCTGGTCAACTTTCACTTGATCTTAACGAATTGACTGCTGAGGCTATTGCTTCTGGTGACTTTTTACCTTTCGTCGATTCTACTGATAACGGAACACACAAAGAAACAGTAGACGATCTTGCAACTTTGTTTGCTGGTGCTGGTATGACAGCCACTAGTGCTGTTCTTAATGTTATCGGTGGTGATGGTATCACTGCTAACGCTAATGATGTCGCAGTAACTGCTGCTCAAACAACTATTACTTCAGTTCTTAACGCCTCTCTTGTAGTTGGTAGAGATGCTGATAATAAAATTGATTTCGGTACTGACAACAATTTGATCTTTAGTGCAAATGGTGCTGAAAGATTGAGAATTACTGATGCTGGTAACACTGTTGTTAAAGGAAACCTTTTGGTTGAAGGAACTACTACAACAATCGATTCAACTACAATTAATGTTTCCTCATCATTTACGTTTGAAGGAACTGCGAATGATTTTGAAACTAATCTTGCTGTAGTTGACCCAACCGCAGATAGAGCACTTTTGCTTCCAAATATTGATGGAAATCTTGCTGCCTTTACTCACTCTAGTTGGCAAACAGGCAGAGCAGCAATCAGTCCCACTGAAATTGATTCACTTGCTAGTTTGGCATCTGCTAGAATCGTCGTAGGTAATGGTTCAAATGTTGCAACTGCTGTTGATGTAACGGGAGATGTCACTATATCTAACTCTGGTGTCACCGCCATTGGAGCTACAAAAGTCTTAGGTTCAATGCTTAATGATGATTGTATTTCTGGTCAAGGTGCTTTTGATCCGGATACGATGGAACTTCAAGACACCGACGAGCTATTGCTTTCTGATGGTGGAGTCTTGAGAAGAATTGATTATAGCGTTTTGCGTGACTCAATTAATGTTGGATCTACTCCAGCAGCAAAAGCTGACGGTGATACTTTGGCTGTTGGTGTTAACTTTATGGCTGACATGTCATCAGACGGAGAAGACACTTTGACTTTGCCGGCTTCCTCTGATATGGTTCCGGGTATGTCAATTAAAATTAAAGCTCCTTCTGATTGTTCAGCTGCACGTTTTGTGACAATTGCAACGGCTGCTTCTGCTCAAAAAATTGACGGTGCTGATTCAATTCGACTTGAATCACCATTTGCTGCTGTTGAATTAATTTATGTTGCTTCAAATCAATTTAGAGTATTCTAATATTTAATTGGAACATCATTATTTTCTTGGAAGGGTTGGGCTTATGCTCAGCCCTTTTTCTATTTAATACAAACGCGAGGATTAACTATGTCATATAAATATTCTAAAGGTGCTCAAGTAATAGGTGACCTTAAAGCAGCAGACGATACCCAAAGAGATACGCAAATCGATTTTGAAGAAGATTATATAGCACTCCACACTAGTGGGTCAGCTGTTCTGGTAGTATCTGGTTCGAAAGTGGGAATAGGGACGACCACTCCAGATTATGAGCTTGATGTAGCTGGTAATATAGGAGTTAATCAATATATCTATCACAACGGCGATGCCAATACATGGATAAACTTTACTGATAATCGAATAAGACTCAATGCTGGTGGCAACAATTTCATAGATTGTGAAGATCCCGGTAGTGCTCCTCATAAAGTTAGAATTAATAATGGTGGCAACAATATTGACTTTGTCATCAAAGATAACAGCGGCAATGTGTATTTCACGGCTGATGCCTCTACCGGTAAGGTAGGTATTGGGACGGACACACCTCTGGTAAAATCAGATGTTCACCATGACCCAACTGGGCTTGCCAATGATACCGGTGGAGGAGAAGTGGTTAAGTTTGGTTCCGGAACCTTGACAGCCGGTAAACTTTACTATCTTTACAATACAACTTGGACCGAGGTTGATGCTAATAGCGTAGGTACAGGTGCCGAATGTCTTCTGGGGATTGCCCTAGGATCAAACCCTGCTGTAAATGGTGTGTTAATCAGAGGTTTTTTTGATGCACATAGTTATTTGTCTAATTTCTCCGCTGGTAAAGCTGTGTACATAAGCACAACTGCGGGCGGAATGGACACAAACAGACCAACGGATGCTGGTGATTTTGTAAGGATCGTCGGATATTGCACAACTACAGCAAACGTCATTTACTTTAATCCATCAACAACTTGGGTTGAATTATAATGTCAGGATTCACAAAAGTTTTAGGTGTAGCTCTCGACAGTATCACAAAAATCATTGGTATCAACCCAGAGAATATGGAAAAAATTATAGGTATTGCTCCCGCCGGAGACGGCGGTGGAGGCGGTGGCGGAGAAGGAACCGGCTTAGAAGAAGATCCAAGTGGTACTTTGGTTGGCAATGCTTCTTTGTCAAGTGGAGTGCTTAGTCTAGATGGGAACGGAGATTACCTCAGAATTCCTGATTCAAACACCTTGGATGCCGCCAGTGGAAACTTTTCTATTCGTTTCTGGTTTAATGCTGCTTCTTTCCCTAGTAATTCAAATGACAACATTTTAAACAAGATTGCTCCATGGAATGGGTGGGCCGTCACGCTTTCAACTTCCACAAATATTGGAGGTACAAATTTATCAGCCGGTGGCATCTCGTTCTATACAAACCCGGGAACACACAAGGGTGTAGTTCCATCGGGTGGAATATCTCTAAATACATGGCATCATGTAGCGATAACCATATCTGCTAATGGCAATTCGAGTGAATACAAAATATATTTTGATGGATCAAACGAATTGACCTATACCACTTCCGTTCCGGGATCAACATCTGCAGAGCTTTGGATTGGGGCTGGTAGGACTAATGCATCATCCAGTCCAGGTATTTACTTTCATGGTCAAGTAGATCAAGTCTTTGTCACTCAACAGTTGTTGTCACCTACAGAGATTACAAATATTTACAACGCCGGTCGACCATGATTGGATTGTGGTTTAAGTGCGTTTATTAAAAACAATACTATTTATTGGAGAAATATATTTTTAGGAGATGAATTAATGTCCAGTATGTTAGAACAAGCAATTGCTGATGCTGCAACACTAAGAGAACAAGCCATTAAAAATGCTGAACAATCTGTTCTCGACAAGTACTCGAAACAAATTAAAGAAGCAGTAGATCAGATGCTTGAACAGGACGACGCACCTCAACGTGCTGAATCAATCATAAGCGAAATTGAAGACGAACTAATGCAAGAAGAAGAAGCTCCGGCTGTTGGTGGTGGAAACCCAGAAGCAGCAATTGAAGCTCCTCCAGCATGGGATTCACGCTTTGATGACATTTCCACAAAACTAACAGCCATGGTTGACAATCTTCCAGAAGATGACAACGGCATGATTGAATTAGATCTTGGAGACTTTTCTGTTCCCGAAGATGAAGAAATGGCAGCCTCAGGAGCCCTAGAAGAACCTGTAAGCGATCTTGGAGACCTTGGAGGGGAAACACCCGCCGAAGAAGGTGGAGACGATTTAGACAGTCTTCTTGGAGATCTAGAAGCAGAGCCCGAGGAAGATGCCCTCCAAGAGGTTTATGAAGTCCTTGGTGACATTTTAGAAGAAAAAGTAGATATTGACTTTGACCCAATCAAAAATGAAATGGGTCATCATATGACTAACAGGTCAAGAAGAAAATTCAACCAAGAAATGGCCGATATTATCTACGAAGAAGAATCTTCCGAAGAGGAAGTAGAACAAGTCGATGAGGAAAAAGAAGAACTCATGGGCCGAGTTAACGAATTACACGAGACAGTAAAGAGTCTGACGCAACAAAATGGTCAATTAGAACGCGTCCTTACCAAGTTGGAAGTCCACCTTGAGGAGTCTTTATTGTCAAACGCAAAACTTTTATATCAAAACCGCACTTTGAGCGATGCCTCCCTGAATGAGCGACAAAAGTCAAAAATTGTCGAAGCCATCTCCAATGCGGAGTCTCCGAAAGAAGCTAAAAATCTTCATGAGACACTCAGAGCTACAGTGGGATCGACGCCTAATAGCAAAAAAGGTCCACAATCACTTAGCGAGTCAGTCAACAGAAGGTCGAACTTGAGTTCTATGTTAAATTCGAGACAAAACATTAACGAAAGCAAGCAGAGCAACGATTCTCTTAGAGAAAAGATGCAAAAGCTTGCAGGCATAAAAAAATAATTTAAGGAGATTTTAAAATGTCTATTATTGAAACTCTAACAGAGGGTATGGTCAATCGCAATATGGAACGCGAAGGTGCCGCTCTGTTGAACAAGTGGACTCAAACCGGTCTTTTAGAAGGTCTTAGTGGTTCACAAAAACAAAACATGGCTGTATTGCTTGAAAATCAAGCTAAGTCATTGTTGAAAGAGCAAAACTCAATGTCCTCTGGTCCTGGTATCGAAGGTTTTGCAGCTGTTGCTTTCCCAATCGTTCGTCGTGTATTTGCCGGATTGATTGCTAACGATCTTGTAAGTGTTCAGCCGATGTCTTTGCCATCTGGTTTGATCTTCTTTCTTGACTTCACTTATGGTAGAAACCTTGGCACCAATGCTACTCAAGACTCAAGATTTGGTAACGATTCTAGTACCCAAGGTGCTGCTTCAATTTATGGTACCAACAAAGTCGGTTCTCAAGTTACCGGTGGTGTTAACTTGGTTGATCCAACTACTAAAGGTAACCTTTCTGGTCCTCGTGAAATGGTTGGTTATGCATACGCTTCTCCAACTGGATCTAACGCTGCTGCTCTTGCCGGGCAAACAGCTGCCGACCAGATTGTCGTTGCTCAATTTAAATTAGATGGCTCATTGACTCAAGCACAAAAGAAATTGTTAAAATTTGACCCAGATCTTTTGGCAGTCACTGATTCTTCTTTGGCTATTTTTGTAGTCGATATTGCAAAAGACAGAAATGCATTTAAATCCGTGACCTCTGGTCAAACAGACGCAGATTTTGACAACCTAGCTGCTATCACAATGACAGAACAAGGTATGATCGACATTCTAGAGCACGCTGACATCTTAGGCCACACACCTAATGCGGGCGAACTAAGCACAGTTCGTCGTCTTACATCTTTGGTCACCGATAGCGATAGAGGATTTGGTCTTTCTCAACTTACTAGTAACGCTGATGCTGTACGTTTTGTAATTACGCACACTCAACCTGGCGATTTGAGTGCTGAGGTGATGACTGCTACAACTTCTGCTGGACCTATCTTAGCAGGTGGATTTTCTTTCCCTGTTAAAGACGGTGTAGGAACTGCCGCAGCCCCTGCTGCTGGTGCCATCGCTGGATATAACTATCCTCTTGAAGGAAATGAAAAAATTCCAGAGATCGACATCAAGGTAGATTCAATCGCAATCACAGCTCAAAGTAAAAAGTTGAAAGCAAAGTGGACTCCTGAATTGGGACAAGACTTGAACGCTTATCACAACATTGATGCTGAGGTTGAATTGACATCTATCCTTTCTGAGCAAATTGCTCTTGAAATCGATCGTGAGATTCTTGCTGACCTTGTAAATGGTGCAACTGCTGCTACATTCTACTGGTCTCGTTCTCCTGGTTTGTTTGTTGATCGCTTGACCGGTGCTGAGCTTGGTGCTTCTTCTGCTGCTCCCGACTTCACCGGTACTGTATCTGAATGGTATGAGACTTTGATTGAAACAATCAACGACGTATCTGCTCAGATTCACAGAAAGACTCTTCGTGGTGGAGCTACTCATGTTGTATGTTCTCCAGAAGTTGCAAACATCTTGGAATTTACAGCTGGTTTCCGTGCAAACGTAACTGCTGATGCTGACAAAGGTGATATTGGTGCTGTTAAGGTTGGTTCTTTGAACCGTAAGTTCGACGTTATCGTTGATCCTTACTTCCCACGTAACGTTCTATTGGTTGCTCGTATCGGATCTTCTTTCCTTGAAAGTGGATATGTATACGCACCATACGTGCCGCTACAAACTACACCAACGATCTTCGGACCAGAAGACTTCGTACCTAGAAAGGGTGTCATGACTCGCTATGCGAAGAAAATGGTTCGCCCTGATATGTACGGTTTGGTTATCTGCCGTGATCTTCTTGGTGGAGAATACTCTGCTAGCTAATCTCTGATTAGATGAAGGCAATCAACCCTGTCACTTCGGTGATGGGGTTTTTTGTTTTATTTGAAACTACTTATTAGGAACTTGAACATATCCTCCTTGGGCGAGGCCACTGCCCTTGAAGAGTCCATCACCGAAGTGGCTGGTGTGGAACTCGAAGATTTGAACAAGTTATTGCAATAACATAATTTAAGGAGAAATTATTATGGGAAATAGAAGATTTAGTCGCAAGAGACTCTTTGAAGTC
>Ga0208159_1000137_pt1 | contig 29329 bp, 35 predicted proteins | sample 9_EtaG_FD_184082 | JGI IMG/M metagenome (GOLD analysis project Ga0208159, IMG submission 184082) | Marine viral communities from the Subarctic Pacific Ocean - 9_ETSP_OMZ_AT15188 metaG (SPAdes) (version 2) | ecosystem: Environmental > Aquatic > Marine > Oceanic | place: Pacific Ocean | collected... | reverse complement strand
TTATATTGTTGTAAAAATTCTGGAGAGTTTCGGTCTACATTATTATCATCTGCAAATTTTCTAGCTTTACGGATTCTTTCTATTTCTTCTCTTTCAGCTTTTCTTAAAATAGCTGCGTTTCGTTTATTATCTTTCTCTATTTGTTTTTGTTCGTTAACAATTTCTTGTAATCTATTTTCAGCCCCAACACTTGCTGCAGCACCTGTTGCCATAGCAGCTTCACGCCTACTAATAGCAGCTGTAACAGCTTGAAGGTCTTTGTCTTCTCTTTTAGTTAATTTTTTCTTACGTATTAATCTGTCTCTTTGGTCTAATAAATCTTGTTGGTTAAAAGTACTTATAGTTCTACCTGTTTTTAATTTATATAAATCGTTGTTTATATCTGTTTCTGGTTTTACTTCGGGCTGACTAGTTTGTTGAATTGTTTGCAAAATTGGATTAGATGCAGGTATAGGTGAACCTATAGGGTCAGAAACTTGACCAGTAGTTTGAACAGGAGGTTGTCTATTTTGTTGAACTTGTTGCAAAACTGGATTAGGTACCAATGCAGGTGAACCTATAGGGCCAGAAACTTGAAGGTTAGATGCAGATGGCCCAGCTGTTGCAGCTGCTCCAGTTGCTCCAGCTTGTTGCCTTCTTCTGTTTCTAGCACGACCTGTTGGTGTAAGTAAACTTTGTTGTCCTGTTGCAGCAGCTTGTTGCCCAGCTAAATCTAATTCTAGTTGATTTGGGTCTGTTTCTACTTCTGGTTGTGTAGGTATAATTTCTTCTCCACCAAAAATATCTAGCTGTGTAGGTTGTGGTGTTTCTACAGGTTCAGGTTGTGGAACACCTGTTGGATTCCTTCTAGTATCTCTAGTTCTTGATGTTACTTCGGGCCCAAATAGTGGAAGTTGCCCAGTCTCATCTGGCTCTGGTGGTTTCTGTGAAGTAGTTTCTGGCTCTGGGTCTTTGTTACTTTCTGGATTTAATACATCAGCAACCTTGTCCGTTTTAAGATTTGCAATACCACCGATAGGACCACCGATTGCAAAACCTGCTGCAAACGCATTGAGTAATCTTCTATATGTACCAGCATCTCCTAGCTGGTCTGTACCACCTAATAGTATACTTTCTTGTGCTAATTCAGTAGCACCTTCTAATGCACCACCAACTGCAATACCTTCACCAGCTCTTCTAAAAATATTTTTAGGCCCACGTTTTAATACGTCAGCACCCGTTCTCATTTTAGCTGGGTTTAAACCTAGTACTTTACCCGCTAGAAAAAACTCAGGTATAACTTCAGCCGCAGCATAAGGGAACGAACCTAGAAAAGCTGTGCCTCTATCACCAACACCAGTTTCTCTGACTTCTCCATAAATGTCAGCTTGACCTAATTGTTGAGCTCCTAGTATAGAAAATCCTGCTGCACCACCTATACGGGCTTGAGTTGCACCACCTTTTCCTGCTATTTTAGCTCCACTATATTCTAAAGCATCATCTCTAATAGCTCTGTTTTTCGCACCTGTAAACGGGTTATTATAAAAAACATCATTCTTAACTTTTGTTGCACCAGCCATGCCTGATACTTCACGAAGAAGTTTTTTCTCACCAACAGTCATTGGTTGTCCTTTACTGTATTTTTTAGCAGCAGCCAATACACCTTGTTTAAATGATTCTTTACTCATCAAAGCAGATAAACTACCACCGAGGGCTGTAAATGGGTTTGCACCTCCACCAGCTACTCCACCTGCAACACCACCGACTAAAGCTACAGCAATAGATTCTAATATCATAGGACCTTGCTGTGCTAAGTTTGCTACAAACCAATCGACTAAACCATTAGATACAAACTCACCTGATTCGTTTTGGAATTCTCTTTGAAATGGTTGGTTTTTGTATAAATCTGTTAATGCTTCGTCAACCCACTCTTTACCTGTTTCTTCCTTACCATAAAATTGTAAACCTCTACCAGCTAATAACTTTAAATTATCTACACCAATATCAAAATTTTTAGAAGCTAGTCTGCCTAAGCTAGGATTTTTTATATCTTGTATATACTTAGTAAAAGTATCTGGACTTACTCTAACCCAATCCTCTGCTACATCTACAGGGGCTGGAGCCGTTGGTTGTGTTAAAAATTGTTTTGCGTCTAACGCTGATTGGTAATCGTCAACATCAAAAGTAGCACCATTGACAAACATCTTTTTAGTTGATGGGCTAAATAAAACTTGTGGGCCTAAGTCTACTTGCTCAGGTTCTTCTAGTTGTGATGTATCTGTAACAATGTCAAGTAAAGCTGAAGTTTTTGTAATATCTTTTTCGAGAGCACCAGAAGAATCTTGCGGTAAATAAGGATTACCAAAACTTCCTACACCTAAACCTTCAGATGTAGTTATGTCTGAAGTTGTTTGAGGAGTTGTTAAGCCTACTTTTTCTACCATAGTAACTCCTTATTTATTTAATCGTACGCAGATAAAAATTGATTACCACCTGCTAACTGACTTACAGGAACTTCCTGTAAGCTAGTTTGTGTTTTACCGTCTATCTCTGTTTCTGATTGTTGTAAAGCTGTTATAACACCGTTTCTATTTACAAAAATTGTACCGCTATACTCCCCAAAACTATCTTGAAATAGTTTAGCTTTCCCAGCTTTTGCTTCCTCAATAATACCTTGTATTACAAGTTTCATTTTTTCTGTTTTAGCTTGAGCTAGAAGTTTTACATATTCTTTTTTAATTTCTAAATTATTTGCAAAAGCTAATTCAGCTCTGCCTATTGCAGCTTGTGCAAGTCTTGTTCTGTGACCAGTATCAAACTGTAATCTTAATTCATCTGATAACCTTTTAAGACTTACACCTGTTCTTTGTTGCTGACCATCAATAGTAACGTCAAAGTTACCGTCATCTCTTTTTATAATTTGTACATCTCTACCTGAAAATAAAGACCATACTTTAGATGCACGACCTGTGCTGCCTTGTGTTAATTCGTTTAATGATTGCATACCTTCTAGATAAACTATTTGGTCATCTTGTTGGTTTATATTAGTTTTGTATGCATCGGCTATTTTCATATAAGATTGGTAATCTTGCATATTACCGTTTTGAGCTGCTATTTGTGCAAGCCCATAATATTCTCTTGCAGAAAAAGCTAAGTCTTTTCTTGTATCAAGTGCCTTTTTAATATCTTTACCCGCTTTAGCTGGTTCTTTTAGATAATTTTTATCTGCAGTTATATCTTTATTAACTTTGTCTGCAGCGTCTTGCAAAATTTTAAAACCAGATACAATACCGTTAGGGTCTAACGCTTTATCCCAAAAACCTCTGGTATCTTTTAGTTTTTGTATACCAACTGTTTTACCGTCAGATACTCTTACAACCCTACCTGTGTTATCTACTGTTACTTCCTTTTCTTTTTGAAAGTTATCTATTTCTGCTCTTGCTTGTTTAGAGCCTTTGTAAATATCTTCTGCTCTTTCTCTTGCTAATCTATCAGTAAAACTAGTATCTGAATATATTCTAGGGTTTATATCATATCTTCTTACAAGCTCTTGCTCTCTATCATTAAGGCTTTCTCCTCTACCTCTTTTTGCAACAGCTTCCATAACTGCTGGTCCTATAGCTTGAGCTTCAGCATACTCTCTAGCATAATCTTCACTTGTAGAAGTTTGGTAAGGCAAAGCTTTTTTTAAATAATCTTCATATTCTGGGTCAGCAAATTTATCTCTAGCACCTAGTAAATAACTTTCTGCTGTGTCTACACCTGTAAACCAATCACCAGGTCTAGTTAAAGAACCAAACAAAGTTATGTCTCTACCTTCTTTATCTTGAAGTAAACCACTAGCTAAACCTTTTGTTTGAACTATTTCATCTCTTGCTGCTTTTTGTCTATCAAACGTTGTTACAGCTTCATCTCTAGCTGGTAAAGCATTACCTAAGCTAAGAGTAGCCATAGGGTTTTCAATTTTAGGTTCTGGTACTGGGGTGCCGTAAGTTCCATCTGGGTTTCGCTCTATCATTTTTCTAAGCCCCGCAGACTGAGGTGCAGATGTATCAGGAGCACCACCAACAATATCACCACGAGCTTGATTAATGTTTGCTAAAAATTCTGATTCGTCTTTTATTTGTTGGTTTCTTCTTTGTAAGTCAAATAACCTACTTTGTTTTTCTACAGCATCTACATAAGAATTTGGGTCTATTGATAATCCTGTTTTAAATATTGACATTATATTCCTTTTGATATACCCGCAGCAATTTGGTCAGCAACTTCATCATCATCGTATGCTAAATTTAAACCACCAAGATTTGGTCTTAAATAATTTGATGAGTCTTGTCCAGAACTAGTTAAACCAGCTATACCGTCCGTAACATTTTTAGTTATCCTAGCTAGATTTGCTTCATCTTCAGGACTTCTGCCTGTAGTAGTATTAAGGCCAGCAGTAAAGTTTGCTACATTCTGCCTTCCTTTTACAGCACGGTCTTCAGCTTTAGTTAAATCATCTTGTAAATCTGCTGTAAGTATTGAATATTGCGTAGGTGCTTTTGGTATAGCATCACCAATATTACCTAAAATTGTGCTTTTCATACCAACCCCTTTAAGAAATCCTGTATCAAATGCTGATTGTCTATTTTTTGCTGCATCTATACTTTGTTGATTTAGCTGACGTGTATTAAATTCGGTTAAAAGTGGGTTAAATGCATCTCTTTCTCTTTGCTCTTGTATTGCTCGAGCGTTTTGTATTGCTGCTGTATTAGCAGCTTGGTTAGCAAAATAGGTTGGGTCAACATATCCTGCTTGGACTAAAAGTTGTTTAGACAAAGCAATCTGTTGTTCATAAGCTTCGTTATCTTTTATTCTTAATTCTTCCATTTCTTTTCGTCTAGCATCTACTAATTCTTTTTCTTCTTCTGAAAATCCTGGAAGACCAGAATCAGGGTAGAGAGCTGCTGCAGTAAGTTGTCCTACAGCTTGTACTGTTAAGGATGCTAATTTATCTGCGTCTAAAACTTTATCAAGCACTTGACTTCCAGTAGTTCTTGCTATTTCTTGTAAATCACGTCCTGTATTTCTTGCCTGTGGAGTGCCTAAACCAGTTAATCCAGCTGATTGTCTAGCTGCACCACCGCCTTGTTGTATAAGTTTTCCTACTGCTGACATGTCAGCTCCTGCTAATGGATTTGTTCCACCTACAGAAACAGGTGGTGCAACAGTCGAAGATGTTGCTCCTTGAGCAGCTCCAGGTATAGGCCTTCCCGCAGCATCAACTGCAGGGCCACCATAAGGTGTAAGAACACCTGAAGCTGTTAATGCTTCAATGCCTCCACCAAAGCCACCACCAATAAATCCTGCTGTAGCACCTCTGGAAATAGGTTGTCCTGTAACAACTGCTGATACAGCTCCAAGTCCTGCACCTACAATCGCAGACCCAGCTACAGTTCCTATCGCAGAATTAGCTGCCACTCCTATAGCTGTATTAATAGCTGATGAAACTCCAAATGACGCTGCAATTCCAGGAGCATAAACAGGTACTGCTACTGCTGCTACAACGGATACGACTTTACCTACACTTCCGCCCATAAATCTTGCCTCATTTTAATATATTGTTGTTTAAAGCCTACGCTTTTTAGAATTCTTTCCATAGCTGGAGATACTGTGCATTCCATTTTTTTAACCCCACAAATTAGTGCCCATCCACAAACATGTTTCCAATATAGATTTATCATATTTTTTAAATCTTCGCCACCTAAAGCTAATACATTCATAGCTGTATATCTAGGATAATACACTAGTTCTAATACTAAAGCTAACTTTACATAATTATCATAATCATTTTTAACAACTATAATAAATGCTTTGCCTTGAGTAGCCGAAGCATATATGTCTTCTACTATCATTTCTCCATCCATCTTATCTATACATTTTTGTAAGAGGGGAACACATTGGTCCCAGTATGTATCTATGAGTTCTTTTGTGGAAAGAAGTTGTGGTGTGTATGTCGAATTAGTTACGCTTTTTATTTCATGAAGCATCTGGTTTATCCTCATAGCTAGCTAACATTTTATCAAAAAATTCTGTACCTTTTGCCATAACTACTTTTTTAGGTATAACATATTCTCCACCTTCCATTTCAGCGTTATTTACACCAGCTACTTTAACTGGTATGCCACCATCATTATGCGATGGTCCTTTTAGTACACCACCATCTTGCATGTATCCCATATTATTTCTTACATTTACAGGTAGTTTAGCCAAACCTCTGTTTCCTTCGGGTACTTCTAATAACCCACCATCTTTCATATCTTGCATAGGTTGTTGTTCTCTTGTAAATTGAACATCAGCTTCCATAGCTTTACCTGCTGTAATTAAAGCAATTATTAGACCTTCGTCATACTCAACAGGTAATTCCTGTTCCGTTGCTAAACCTTTCTGTATAGCAAACTGTCTAATCTGCGGATACATAGATGGGTTTTCTAGAACTACTCTAGCTAATTGCACAGCCATATTCATTTCTTCTAAAGTTAATTCACCACTTTGAATACCTGCTTCGATAGCTGCCCGTATTCTAGCTATAACTTCTGGGTTACTTCTCATTGTTTCATTTACTTCCATATCTAAAGATTGCCCATTTCTTGGACCTTGCTGTTGCATTTGTATCCCAGCTGGTTGAACCATGCCACCTTCTTGATACATTGATGTTTGCATATCAGATGGTTGCATTGGCATGTCTATTAGTGATTGTATAGCTGGTGGTAAATCTAACGAGGGAGCAGACGCATCTGTAAAGCTATCTGGTTGTGTCATCATAATCCCTAAGTTTTTGTCTAATTCAGTCATAATATTATCCTTTTAATTGTTTTATTAAAGCATTTAATACGGCTCTTGTAAAAGCTAAATCATCTGCTAATGTTTGTACATTCTGTCTAAGTTTATCATAATCTTCGAGGCTAACAACATTTTGACCACTTATTGTAAAACCTGCTCCTTTAGCTGTTAGTTGTGACATATCCTGTCTACTCAAAGTGTTTACATTTATGTCACCTTTTAAAACTGCTTTACTTTGTAAATCATCTTCTCCTCTTGTACCAATCAAAAGTTCTAAATTTTGCTTTATTGTAGAAATCATAAAAGCTTGTTCATCTGTAATGCTACTTTGTGGTATTCCTGGTATGCTTGTAAATCTTGCCATTATGCTGACCTCAATCCGTGTGGTGTTTCACCTATATGTATAGCTCTAATTCTTGCAGAACCTGACACAGCTACTTCAAATGTATCAGAACGATACCCAGAAGGTAATCTAAATATATCACTAGACGATACAGTAGCTTGAAATATAAGAGATTTATCTGCAAAAAATTTAAATGTTACAGGTAAAGTTCCTGTTACATCTTTTAGATTTTGCGTTTGGCCGTCCCCATTTATAGGGAACGCATTTAGTGTACCTTGATTTTCATCTCTAATTGAGCCATCCATATAATCTGTAGGTCCATTCACAGTTCCTAATTGTTGAGACGCAGACCATATGGCTGCATTAGATACAGCTACAGAGTTATTATAATTAGTATTAATAAGGGTTTCTGCATCAGTTACAGTATAATCTGCTATAACTCTAGCAGCCCCAAAGTTTGCATAATCTTTAGTAACTATAGTCTTAGACTTCCATTCAAGAGGTGCAAGAATTTCTTCTACATTATCCCATTCTTTGATATCTCCTATTGTGTTGTCTATATAGTACAAAATGTTAGCTAAACTATCTAAGTAAGCAGCGGTAAAAGTATAAGCAGTAGTTGTAAAATACCCTCCTACCTTATCGTCTCTTTCAAAAATAAAAGAGCCTGTAGAATGAGACCCAAAATATTTACCATTATAATACTGACCAACAACAGTAGTCGGGTCTATTGATGCGTTCCATGTATCCCAATCATGTACAATTTTTGTAACTAAATCTATACCTGTGCCTGATTTATATATTGCTAGCCCACCATGAGTAGCCCATGCAACACCATAACCTAAATTAACTACAGATTTTTTAGCAACACATGGGTAATCTACGTCAACACGTTGTGACGACATAAGAACTGGGTTGTTACCTGAAACAATGTACGGGTACTTTTCAGTTAAAACTAATATAAAAGAATCAGAAGCTGATATAGCAACAATATTTTCATCAAATGTTAATCTATGTTTAATAGGCCATGCATGTGGTTTATCTGGAAAAGAAAAACATAATTGATTATCGAAAAATCCTGCTAACATATTATTGTTAACATTTGTTAATCCTTTCATAGTAGATTTAGGTTTATCATAGTCCTCAGATTCTATTAAAGTTGCTAGACCCGACACTAAGAAGTCATCTGTAAAATTATAAGCACCTCCATCGCCCCAATATCTAGCACTAAGCGTTGATAGTTCTGCTACGTCATGAAATAAAGTTCCATTAGCATCTGCTGTAGATGACACATCCCCACCGTTATTACTATAAGTAAATGTTAATCTATCAACTACAGTAAGTACTGTACCGCCAGTTACATTAAAATTACCGCTATCAGTAGTAGTTCCTGATAATTTAAATCTGTCTCCTGCTATCATATTATGTGGGTGGGCTAATTTTATAGTAGCTATATTAGTCGAGCCAACTCGTGATAATGTAGCTGTAGTAGTTGGAAACCATAAAGTCCTAAGTAAAAAATAATCTGAAGCCGCAGCTGATGTAACACTACGATATAATCGTACACCTCGTACAAAGTTGTCTCCACTTGGTTTTGCTGTTGGTATATTAGATACAGTAACTGATTGACCTTCTTTAATAAATACTTCATTAGACACAGAAGATGGTGAAGATTCTTCTCCCCAAGGAGTTATAAATGTATGTAAGTAAGTTCTAATTTGAGTAACACCAGCCATATCTGTTCGACCTGTAGTATTTGCCGTTTTAGATACTGTGCTTCCTGGGCTAAAATATTGAAAATCTGTTGCATTAATCACTGTAACTTCAACGTTTGACGCATTAAAAGCTTCAGCTTCTGTAGAACCTGAAAAATCTCTTATGGTTACAACATTTCCCGAACGTAAATTATGACTAGCACCCCCATAAAATGTAGCTGTATTACCAGAATCACGTTCGTAATGAGTAGAACTTACTACAGAGAAAGAAGACGCAGTAGCTGTAACCGTGGTAGTCGGTGCATCTAATCCTAAATCATAGTATCCACTAGAAGCTGGGTATGGTGCAGAGCCTGATGTAGCTAAATCATAAGTTGATACTTTAGGTTCTTCGTCTCCAGTATAATAAAATCTTTGTTCGTTATCAGAAGCATCTGAAGCTGTAACTATATCGACATCAGAAGTCCAACTAAGCCATACATTAGCATTTGTACTTGGGTTTTTTAAAGCATGTATGGTTTCAATCGTACCTGCTCTTGCTGTAGTATCTACAGTTTTAGGAATTCTATACGGTATAAGGTCGCCAGAATATAACTTTACATTATAAGCTGTTTGAGCAGCAGAGATTGGTAGTAACTCAGAAGATACTTTTGGAGCTTCGCCTAAAAAACCTGTTATTTTAATTGATGCCATTATGTTTTTGCGTACCCTGGTTTACCCTTTGATGTATTGTCTTTAGATTGTTTACGTTTGACTGCAGCACGTTTTCTACCAGCTGACATACTTCTTGCCTTTGCTAACGGTACACACTTAGGATACTTACCTCTTTTTTCACCCTTTGACCTACCACATGGTGGAAACGAACCGTCAGAACGTGGGTTAGCAATATCAACCCATTTATCTTTAACCCATTGTCTAAGCCCTTTTTTTGCCACGCTTTTTACCTCCAGGTTTTATTCTGCCCGAACATACACCCGATGCATACATATTAGCATATGCTGATGGATACTTTTTAAATTTACGTTTAGCTGCTGCTTTTCCTTTTGCACATAATTTTGCCATAATATTCTCCTTAAAAATCAATTACTTACGTGTTAAACTTCCTCCAAAATATAACCCGATAATTGAAAAAATTGTATGAGATTGTAAGTTAGTTATATAAATTGTATTACCTTCTTCAAAGTATGAGGTTTCGTAAGTCTCTCCAAATATCCACCATCCTGAATCTGCTTGCGTCATTATCTGGTATGCAATGTTTACATCTGTAAAGATTGGAGCCACGATAGGTACTACGATAATAGAGAATACGCACATTAAAGCTATCCAACGCCTTGTGTGCTTGGTGTGTGGGTCAGATACTTGTCTAGCTTTATCTGTTTGTTTTGCTGCAAACTCTGCACGTTGCATTAACATCTTCTCTCGCTCTGCTTGAGCTTGTCCTTTCTGGGCTTGAATAGACATTATTCCGCCTAGCACTGTGCTAGCTAGCATGCTGAGTAGCTCCATTGGTATTCCCATCATAAACCACCTCCCAACGGGTTGTCAGACCTTGATTTTATTTCGTCTATTTTTGCTTTCAACACAGCAATCTCTGCTTTATTGATTGCTATGTCCTGTTCTAATGGTTTTATGTTTGGTGCTTTCTGTGCTTCAAGCACATCAATTCTTGTAATTAATTGGCCCTGGTAGACGAACAGCCCAGCTATCGTAATCACCAAGCCTATGCCAGTCGCTATTGTTTTAATATCCACGTATCCTCCTTAGATGTTCTTCTGCTCTTATAACTTCATCAGTAGCCTGTTGAATTTGTTCTTGATAGTTTGCCACAATATCACCATAGTTGTTCTGATTTTCAACATATATATTTCTAGTATCAACATATTCTCTTTCTTCATAATACTCTCCTCCACTAATAAATGGCTGGTTTCTAAATATATTATTATTGGTTTGACCATAATTGTCCATAGAAAGTGGACTTTCCATAGCTTTTGCTACAATAAGAGAAGTAGTAACTAATCTCTGGTCTATTCTTTGTATAGTTTTATTAACTGTACGCTCTATATTTTCTACTGAAATCGTTGTATCAACTGTTCGAGAACTTTCACTATCCCTGCTTTCTTCCACCTCAGCATTACTGCTTTCGGTATTTTCTCCTTGAGCAACTGTTTCAGTTCCTCCACTTCCTTGTTCACTTTCAGCTGTTTCTGTTTCTCCGTTAGTTTCATCGGTTACTTCTTCTTCAGCAACAGTTGTATTTTCTGTACTACTACTATTAGAAACTGTTTCAGACTCGCTAGATACCTCACTAGTTTCAGGTGTAGACTCTGCGACTGTGCTTTCTTCTCTAGGCTCTGCAGAAACTCTTTCCTCGTTTTCTGTTGGTGTTCCTCCATTTCCTGTTCCGCTAATTGTTTCTCCTGAAGCTTCTGTTGTCTCTCCTCCTCGAACTTCTTCAAGTGGAGCTTCTCGCTCAACGACTCCGCTAGAGTTAGGGGCTTCGATGATGGCCTCCCCTGCTTCCGCAAAGAACTCTTGGACAACTTCGTTTGTTTCAGTTCTTTCTTCAAAGCCTTGGATTTCTGTTGTGAATGTCTCGATGGCCTTTGGTTCTTCATATGTTACCTCCATGGGTATAATTTCTTCTTCGATAGCTACAGTAAATATTTCTACAATACCTGTGTTAATTTCTTCTACAGCTATCTCTTCAAATGTTATTTCTTCAATCATTTCAAATGTTATCTCTGGTTCTTCAAAAACTTCAAAGACAAATTCTTCTATAGGTATAAACTCTACAGTTTCTATTTCTGTAGACAACACCTCTTCAATCTCTTCAAATGCTGTGGCTATGATTGCTGACTCTGTAGCTGATAATACAGTATCATCATAGGTCATAGTTACAGAAATATTATCCACATTAGGACCACCAAGATTAGCAGGACTATTCCCATCACTACCGCTAATAAATATATCTCCTTGATTAGACCCTGTCCCAGTGAACGAAACACTATCTGTAAAATCTTCTCCATTAATTCCCGTAACATTAGTACGCTCCTGTGTTGTTACTGACAACACGTTGTCATTTATATCCTTAATCTGCAACCTAATTGTAAAGGTATCAGCTGGTCCTGAGCCCCCCCAACATCCTGATACTCCACACTCTCCATTCTGTACTTCAACAGATGAGTTAAGTGTAATGCCATTATTAAGCATAGGTTGTGTAATAGTATTAGAAAGTAGATTAAAAGATTGTTCTATACTCCCACTATCTCCAAACTCTAAATCGTGTCCACCTGGGCAACAATCACCAATACGTTGTGAGTCACCTGATAGTGTCCACCCAGTAGTTCCATTATTAAAATTACCATTAGTAATTAAATTACCAGTTGTTTGACTGTCTGCTAAAACTATCAATGGAAAAAATAAAGGTATTAAATATTTCATTGTCTTTCAGGCAAGTATATTTCTTGCTCATTGCTCCCATAAACTGTCATTGGTCCTAAAGTAACTGAGTGTGTAGCACAACCAGTTATTATTAAAGATAGTAGTATTGCTCTAATCATTCCACGTCATACTCGGTTTAGTTTGAGTAGCTCCTGTTAATTCTTGTTTACGCTTTTCCATCCACCTTTTCTTTGCAGATTCTCCAATGAGGCCATCGACTGGGCATGGCGTGCCCGCATCCATCATGGCTTGCCACACATGAACGTCTTGACACATAAGTGATATTGCTGCAACCTTCATGCCAAGTTTAGCTAATACAGCTACCGATTTACGTCTTTCACAATTTGGGTCTGTGTAATAGCTTCCAAAAGAGCCTGAGAAGCCTATTACGGTCACTCCAGCTGCCAAAGGTATTACACAGCTGTCTTGCCCATAAACGCTCATACCAGGCGAATTAGCACTGTTTACAGCAGTCTTTTGATTTGTAGAGTTATTCGTTTCGTTATTGGTAGTTGTGTTTGAACTACTACCTGATTGATAAGTTGTTGAAGATTCGTATCCACCCGTTATTGCTGTGTTTGACCCAGCGTTATTACTCTGCGTATTGGTAGTGCTGCCTGAACTAGTAACGTCTGATATAGCGTTCTCAATACTCAACAATGCTATAATGACTAGCATTATATAACAGCACTGTTTTATTTTTTTCGACATTTCCATTTTCTTAACGCCAATGCTTTTCTAGTTGGTCTGCCCTTGCTGTCTTTCATCGGTCCTTTTACACCACTCATTCTAGCACAAAAGCTGGCTCGCCTACCTGCCGCTTTAGAACCTTTAGGTGCTTTACCAGTTACTGGAGGTTTGAGGTTAGCTCCCTCTTTACGTTTAAAGTGAGCTCTACCTGCTGCGTTAAGCCCTCCAGTTTTACTTTGATATTTTTTAGCTACCATTATCCTCTCGCTACTTTTTTAGATTTGGCAGATAAATCTTTAAAATGAAAGACTCGTTTAGACGATGCAGTGTGCGTTTTACCTGTATGGATTTGACCATTAGGCATTTTATGCACAGCACCTTTAAACTCTCTACCATCTCTAAAATAATGTTTAGTACCTGCAGCCATTATTTGCAACTACCTTTTTTCATTCTTGTAGAGCTAATTACTTTACCGCCCATACCGTACATGAACTTTCCTTTTTTGTTCTTTTTGACTTTTCCGCCCGTACCGAACTTCAGTTTTTTTGGTCTACCTACTTTGTTTCCATATGTTCCTTTTCCCATTGGCATAATGTTTCTCCTATAAAAGTTTAAGTATTTCTGTAAATTTATCACTCATCAAAACAAAGACTACAATAGCTCCATACATAACATATTGGGCTTTAAATATTGCTCTTTTGACATCTCTGACATCACATTTAAGAACATCAATATCCTTTTGCATATGAACAAGATGATTGTTTTTAATTAAATCAATGTCTTTTTTTAGTAATTCTATTTCTGTTTGTATATCTTTGTTATTCATTGTTTTCTGCTTTTTTTACTGCCTCAGTTTGATTTATAATTTCTCCTATCTCAACAGTATCATGTGCTTCTTTTACAACTACACACCCTTTAACAATAGCATTGCTTCTAGCAAAAGTCCCATCTGGGTACATAAGTAATGGTGTTTTTTTATAAGATGGCATAGTTTATTACCATAGTTGAATCATCAGCTAAGGTACCTCCAGACTTATTTGTTACACTAACTTTAAAAGAACCTGCTGCTACTGTATGTATATCTACATGACACTTAAGACTACACACACCAACAACTACAGACGTAACAAGACATTTGTCAGATGTAACCGTAAAGTCAGCTAATACAGCATCGTTAGCTAAGGTTCCGTCTAAAGTTAAAGTATGAGATATGTTGTAGTTATTTTCAGTAAAACTACCAGCACTGCTTGCTTCATCAGAAGTAGCAGTTGATTTCGTTAATAATATTCCTGAGCCTAATTGTGCTGTAAACTTGTTTGAGGTAAATTGAAAATCATCTGAGTTAGCTATTTTAATATCTATTTGGTCATCTGTATCAGCAGTTATACTAGTATCTGCATCAGCATCTAGAATAAATTCAGCTCCATTTAAATCTCTTGATTCTGATAATATATCCTCAAAAACTTTTGCGTTTGGTCTAAGTTCAAATCTATCACCAGTTAAAAAAGCTCTTGCAGAAGTATTGTCCTGAGCTCGTGTAACCGTCATAGAATCAGTAGAACGGGCTGTAACTTTTACTACTTCAAGATTATTTGAGCTATCAATAAGAGTTGCATAAAAATAATCATCAGCACTGGTAGTAGGAAACTTAGCTCCCTGTCCTGAACTTAATGTGATAGTAGTTGCAGAATTACTAATACCAGCTGATAAAGTTCCAAATGCATTATTTTTTAGTTTAACTCCCATTTATTCTCCTAAAATGCTGTTCCTAATACTTTGTTTGTTCCAACCATAGGTGCACCCGCCCATGCTATGTAGTAATAATAATATCCGCCACCATTGTGTTTACCATCTGTTGAGGCTGGTGAAAATCCATTACTAAAGATATCAACATTACATTGTTGTTGTTCATTTAATGATGATTCATCTCCAAACTTTAAGTTATGCTCTATTGGATTACCATGATTAGCCCCACCACTTGATGCTGCTGCATTTGTATTACTAGTAAATCTAGTTGTAACTGTTTTCCAATGAGGGTCTTCGGCTAATCTTCCTGAAGTCCATATTGCTCTTGGTCTAAAACCTGTAAAGATAAATGAGCCATGTGTTTTACCATTACCTTGATATGCCCCAGCTCGTACTGAGCCATTAGTATTTGCAATACAAATTGCCATTTGTGATATGCCACTTTGATTTACATTGTTAGCAGTACCTATAGAAAATACTGTGCTAGTAGGTTTGGTGTCATTAAAATAAGTATGGTCATCATCAGGGTCAGCAAAAGAGTTATCAAAAAATCTAATGTGATGGGTTTCATCTGATGATGCTGAGTTTTCAGGGCTACCACCAGCATTACCTGAATGTGCATACATTTCCCAATGGTAACCATCTTGTTGTATATCTTTCATTATTATACAGTCAGGTGCTTTGCCTAACCCATGAGCTATAGTGCCATTTGCACCTGTGCCTGTCCAAGTAACTACTGATATACCTGAGTCTTGGTTTGCACGATAACTTGAATCTATTGTGCCAACGCCTGTAGCACTAGCGTCATTGGTAGTTGTTGAACCAGCTAGTTTAAAACAATGTGCAATAAATCCAGCGTCTGCATTATTAGTGTATTTTAAATCTCCAGCTAAAGTAAATCCATCTGAAGTAACCGCAGTTACTCTGCTATTACTATTTGTTCCATCTGTTCTATTGAAGAATGAATTGTTGCTAAGACCTCTAACAGTATCACAAACATTATGATATCCGTCTCCATTCTCTACTCTGTTTTTTATGTGTAACCAATCAGGTTGAAAACCTAAACCAGTAATGGTTTGGTTACTATCACTACCCGCATATAATACTTCGTCATGGTGTGCTGATGGTTTTGCTATTTTTGTAAATGTTGCCATATTATCCTCCGTCTGATTGAATGTTTGAGCTACATAAAGCTAAGAATCCACTAGGTGGTGCATACTCAAACGAGCCTTTACCATTACCATCTGCATTTGCTGATGCGACTGCTGTAGTTCCAAAGTAGCCATGTCCAAAATTTATATACATATATCTGTTTGTTGAATCTGATGAACGACCACTAATATAAAATGACATTAAATCATTATCTGTGTTTGTTAATACTGTACCACTATCATAAGTACCAGCTGCTGGATTACCAACATTAGATGTTCCAGGTGCATTGTTCCAAGTTCCATTTCTACCTGTCCATACCTTGCCTGTAGCTGAATCAAAGGCGAACATAATAATATCTCCATCACTACAGTTAGCACCATAAGTTACTGTGCTACCAGCATTTTGAATTTTAGATGAACTAGCATCTGCTAAAAAACTAACTGCTCGTTTACCACCATTAGCAGCAGATTGTAAAGCTAAGTCAGCATTAAATTGTTCTATTCTTTTTGGAGATGAGAAGTCAGTCATATATACACCAAGTGTTGATGAGTTATTTGCTTTTTCAATCTTACACTCCCAATACCATTTACCACCTTGAAAACACATATCTATAGGTTGTACTCTGTTTACACCTGTTGTCATTAAAGCAGTAGTTCCAGCATTAAGATTATAAACTGGAGTATCATAATCGGTATGTGTACCTCTTGGGTTTAAGTTTGGAAATTTATTATTAGGTGTTGATATAGATTGTTTGAGATTGCCATTAACTGTCCATGTTTTGGAGTTTCCTGATGAATCAGTACCTAATGCACCAGCATTTTCAAATTTAAGAAAGAACCCATGTGTGCCGTAAGTAACCGATGGATTAGTTTTTGGTTTCCATATTCCAGTAGTGCTATCAGTTTCACCAAAAGTTGATGGTGTTAAAGCTGTGCCATCTACAAAATGATAATGAGCTAAGTTAAAATTAGAATGGAAATTATAATGTTTACCTATATATTCTGTACTTGCACCTGAGTTAAAATTAGTATCGCTGTTTTGTCCAAATCCATTTGACTGAGTTGATGTACCCCATGCTGTTATTTGTTCTCCATTTACCCATGCTTTACACCTATCTCCAGCACTCGCTTGTGTTGTATCTATTGCTACGACAACATGATACCAAGCCGTTGTGTCTATAAATTCTCTAACTGATGTAAACCTAAGTGTTGCACCACTTACCCCATCTTGACTCCTAATATCTAATTTATTAGCACTATCAAAATCAATAAAGTGTGATGGATATGAAGATTGTGCATCTCCTATAAATAGTTCTTGAGTATCTCCACCATAGCCAATAACATTTCTTTTAACCCAAAAGCTAAAAGTCATTGTTTTTCTATTCCCCGCACTACCAAAATCTTTTGTTAAGTATGAATTTGCCATTAGTTAAATTGTCCTGAGTTGTTAATTCCTACCGCTACTGTAATACTAAATGCCCTGTCTGCTGTTTGCGATTCTGCATCTGTTGCTCGTAAGGTAAAATTATATGTTGTATCACTCGTTGCGTTAGGAGCTGTGCCTGTAATTGCACCTGTAGACGAGTTGAGAGTTAAATTCATGGTACTTGCAGGTGTGTCAGTATTACTGGTTAGCACACTTGTAGTTTCGCTAAACGCTACTGTTGAGTCTGATGAGGCATCTACATCTAAAGATACTGATGCCCCTGCTGCAACCTCGCCTAAGCTTCCAGCAGACGTAGACCATGTAGGTGCATCTGAGACTGTAAGTATTGCTGATGAGCTACGAGCTGCTAAACCATCAGGGTTTTCAACTCTAATAAAATATGTGCCATCTGTGCCTAATGTTACATTAACTGTAAGCTGTGTAGCTGAATCCCTAACAATACTGTTTGGTAGGGTTATAACCCCAGATGAATTTATAAATTCTACATGACACCCTACAACAAAATTTGTCCCCGCAATAACAAGGTTACCCGCAGTATTACCTGTAGCTGAAGGAGTTACTCCTGTAACGGTTGGGTATGTAGCTGTTGCTGCTGCTACAAAACTTAATACTCCAGAGCCATCAGTTTTTAATATTTGTCCAGCAGAACCATCTGATGTTGGCATTTTAAACAACACGCCATTGCTATTATGCATATTAGAAATATGATGTATGTAATTACCCATGTGAGCATGACTGCTACATTGATAGTACAATAGGTTTGGAGTGTACTCATCTACTTGAATCTGTGTGTATGCACCAGCAGTACCAGGTGTACCATTTGTTGTTACATTAGTTGTATAAGCTGTGCTTTTTGCAGCGTTTAAATAAAATCTTAAAGGGTGTCCGTCATTACTTGCATCAGCTTGGTCAAACCTATAGTAATAAGTTTTGCCTGTATCTGCACCATCAAACGCTAGAACAGGCGACTCTATGTTGTCTATAAAATAAGCATTACTAGAACCTACGCCTGTATACGGATGTGCACCTGTTTTAGTTCCAACAGTTACAGTATGAGTTATAGGGGCTGATGAACTACCCCAATCTGATTTATATTCACTAGCTCGTGTACCATTTAAATCTTCTAAACCTTGTGCTGTAATTCTAAGCTCTATTCTATCACCTGTAGAATAAGCTCTTGCTGAGGTACCTTCTTGAGCTCTAACAACTGTAAGGACATCACTAGACCTTGCAGTACATTTTACAACTTCTAAGTTATTTGAACCATCTATAAGAGTTGCGTAAAAATAATTTGGGCTTGCTGTAACTGGAAACCTAGCATTTCCATGACCTGATGCAAGAGTAATACTTGTAGCAGAATCCGTAATGCTGGAAGCTAATGTTGAATGAGCATTGTTTTTAAATAGAACAGTCATTAAACAAATCTCCTTTTATTAACTTACAGTTACAGTCCAAGTAATACCTAATGTATCCCCAGAAGCTTTATTAATTACAGAAAACACAGTCCTACATAGCAAAGTTCCGCTTGAACTTGCATTAAGTAGTCCTGCTTCAGTTATTGCTCCAGTGCCTGTTCCTGCTGGAAAAGACGCAACGTAAGCTACAGCATTATCAGTAACAGTTGTAGACGTAAGTGCTACTCGTCCTGCTTCACTGCCAAGAGCTGTATTCCCAGCTGCTGCTGAAGTACTACCTGTGCCAATAGCCATATGTGTCATAGCAGTAGCACTAGCATCTTTCATTCTAGATGCAATAAAGTTTTTTCCTGTAGTAACAACTAAATTAGGAACTTCTACTTCCTGTTTAATTTTACCTTCTGGATTGGTGACTGTAATTTTTAAATCACCTTTAATTTTTATTAAATCACTTATCATAATTTATCCTCTATTCATACCCTCCAGGATTAATTGGAGTTTGGTTAAAATAATGTCCTCCTAATGTAGTGTCATCTACATCAGTATACACGTAATTGATTACTAATCCACCGCTGTCCCCAGGTGTAACACTATCTGTTGGTGCTAAACTTGGTTGTAACACTGGTGAATCTGAAACAGAAAAACTATCTGATTTACCTGCAGGTGTTACATTTAATGCTGGTGAATCTGCTATAGATGGTGTATCTGCTAAATCATATTCAAACTGAACAACAATAACATCAGACACAGTAACTGGGTCTGGGTCTATATCAGAATCAGATAAATCAAAATCAACTTCAGATTGAAATATTTTACTTGGTGTTGCTGAAATAGTAGCTGTATCAGCTAGAACTTGTGAAAGATTAAATACTGGAGCATCTGATACAGAAAATGAATCAGTAGAAACTTGACTTACATTTATAGCTGGACTTTCTGTTATAGATGGTGTGTCACTTAAAACAGAACTTACAGTTTTTATATCTACTTCTGATATACTAACTGAAATACCTGCTATAGTTCTAGTTGGTATTAATTCATGGCTAAATGATATGCTTGTTCCTAAAGCTGAAGACGCAACAACTTCTGTTTCACCAGATACAGCTGAAGAAATGCTACTAACACTTACTGTAAATGATATGGCTGTTGCTGCTAAAGCGGATGTAAGTCTTATATTAGCCACTAGAAACTACTCCTTACTCTAAATTTTAATAAATCATATACTGTATGTAAGCTACCATTATAATTAACTATAATCTCTCCTTCATACGAACCTTCATCAACATCTAATACACCACCTGAAAAACTAAATTGTATCTTACCATCTGAGCCATCTGTTGTTTTTGCACAACTTATTGTAGATAACACTGATGTTCCACCTACAGCTTTAAATTTTACAGTTACTGAAGTAGTCCCAGCCGATAAATCTAGTGCTGTGTTAGCTACATCATCAGTTAAAGTTAATATAATTAACGGTAACTCATCTCCTTTTACTAATTTAATTACATCTGCCATATTTCACTACCCAAAAGGTTGTCCTTTAATTCTTATAGATGCTCGCCCTGCACCTAGATTAGCTCTAGCTCTACGCTCTGATAACTTAAATGCAAATTGTTTTGCATGATAAGAAGCTAGTTCTCTATCACTCCAGTTATTGTCAGGTAATACCAACAAATGCTGTAGTGCTCCATGCATAATAACATTTTCTAATTCATCTAAAACAGACTTATCCATACTATCTGCTGTTCTTAATGGTTTTAAACACACAATCATTCTTACATCATATGACTCAGTATCGTCAGGTACAGGTGCAACTGAAAAATGGTCTGGGTCTAATTGGGCTATATGCCTAGGTTTCGCTCTTGATGTAGTGGGTTGGTTTGGCCATTTAGGGTATAATTCATATAACTTATCTAATGTAACAGGAGTTAATACTTCATCATTTACAGTAGCTGTAATAAAAGCATGCACTTCAGCATTACTAGGACTTTCATATATATAATCATGGGCACCCACAACCAAACGTATTCGTGGTTGTTCATACCTCCAAGCTAGAGTACGTTCACACGCTTCGATTGCTGCATCACGAACATAATTTTCTACAACAGGTGTTGGACACCCAGGTACACTTGGTAATAATCTATTTACAATATCAATAAATGTTCTAGTTCCAGCCATTATGTGAGGTCCTCTTCAATCTTTTGTTTGTTAACGGGTTGTAACCCACCTGCTTCTGTGTCTGTAAATATTCTATTAGAAGCTGAAACACCTAATGCTTGTGTAAACGACCTTAAAAATAAGTCTGCTCTACCTGAATTAACATGTTCGTTATCAATAGACTCAGCTAAAAATACTGTACCGTCTACAACAGCTGGTAAAAAAGCGTCTGGTAGTAAAGCTACTGTCGTTGTGCCGTCATAAACTTGAGGAGATTGCGAATACTCTACAACTAATGTTTGATTAGCTGGAGCTTTAGGGTATATAAAAAATTTATTTGGATTTCTAGCATGTCTCATAAAATTTTTACAAGCACCTGCAGTATCAGAAACCCATTGAGGGTATGACTGGTCTAATACTTCTCTATTAACTTCCGTTACCCCATTACCTCCTTGAACAGAAAATACTTCGATTAGTCTTATAGAATCGCTTGGAGTTGATTGCAGTACTTCATTTTGTGTACATGCAACTGTACCCATATAAGCAAATAAATCAGGTCTAATTACTGCAATACGTTTTAAAGCTTGGTTTGCAAACCCTAAAAGTACAGTGTCAGAATACCTTTGTGGACTGTTTTCATCCTGTAATATTCTTCTAACTTCAGTAATGACATCATTTAAAATCATTTCTTCTTATCTATACCTTTAGTTGCTTCTTCTGCTAACTCTATGTTAACAGCTTTTTCGTCTTCAGGTATTACTTCTGTTTTTAATTTAACTTTAGTTTTTCTTGCTTTTTGTTTTTTTGGTATAAATCTTTCTGGAAAAGCCTGTTCTTCAGTCACTTCTTCAGTGTCTGGGTTTTCTGAAAGTATTTCATTCCACCCATAAATTTCACCATCTTTTTTATTTCTTAACCATCTTCCTGCCATTTTTGCCTCCATTTAGTTAGTCGGAGGGTTATAGTTACCCTCCGACCGTTGCTATGTTTTATTATGAACAGTCAACAACAACCGCCCATACTTTAATTACAGCGGTGTCAGTTACAGCACCTGATACACCAATAAGCATATCAATAGTGTCTGCAGCTGCAAAGTAATGGCTTTGGTTATCGCCATCTAGCCCTGCACCGTTTGATGAAGTGGTTCCCGCTGAGTTAGCATCACCTCCATCAACAAACAAATCAACATCACCACCAGTTAAACCGATGTCAAATGTTGATGCCGCACCTTCTGCAGTTACTGTAGTTGCACCTACCGCCAACACTAAAGTGTTCGCTGGTACGCTAAGTACTTCGATAGAATCTCCAGCCGCTAGTGCCGTAGCACCTGCTGTAGCTCTGTCCGCAGTTATAGTAGCGAAGTTTAAATTTACTTCCATGTAGCCGACTCTGTTAACGCCCTGAGCAGGATGTGCCGCAGAACCTTTATCAAAGCCATGCGAGTCTGTATATGCAGCCATGTTAGCCTCCTATTAAACTGTAACAATCATTGTAGCAAGAGCTTCAGGTTTAACGACTTTATAACCGTAAACTTGAAGACCACGAATGATGTTACCAAAAGTTGTTTCTGAACGAATTGTTTCCATATTTGTCATTTGTGACGCAAATGTAAACCCCATTGTGTGTCCAGCAATAACGCTAAACTCACTTCCGTTCTTATAAAGGTTATGACTTACATATACTGTAAATCTATCTATCATACCTAAACGACCATTTCTTAATGGTGAATTTCCGTCACCAGTAATAGATGCATCTTTTAAGTCTGATTGCTTGATTAAACCAGCCATCTTAGCAGGGATACATAAAAAACGACCCTGTTCAGGACAGTTAGCTTCGTCAAGAACTGTACCCATGTCAACAATTTTACCAATTACATTTGAAGTAGTAAGTGCTTCTGGAGTACCTGCTACACCAAGGTCAATGTTACCAGAGATAGCTCCAGCTGTTTGTCCTTTATTACTAGCATGTACACCAGTTAACAAATCAGTTAATACACGTTGGTCAATTTTAATCTTCATACGCTCTGAAGCGTCTTTAGACCATTGGTCCATCATTGCAATGTCTGATTGTACCTCATCTACATCATCTTCAACACAAGCGAAGTATTCGCCTTTGTCGATTAATAATTGTAATTTTGGTTTATCTGGGTTTTCAACCGCTAAAGTTTGACCTTTAACGTATGTTTTAATGGTGATTTCTGGAGTTGTACGGATATTGACCGTATCACCCATGTTACGAATTTCACCTTCGTAGTCAGTGTTTGAGATTGCTGATAACACAGTAGCATCATAGAAATTCTCAATTAATTTTCCAGACCAAATTTCAGGTATAAAGTTTCCTGTATACGTTGGATGACCTGGAGATGTTGCAAAAGCCATAATAGCCTCCTTTTACTATTAATTAACTATGCGACCTTCCCGCTGTGCAGCGAAAATGTCACGTTCCATTCGGTTACGCTCATCATCTCTTCCCTTATACTTACCCGTTCTAACATCTTTAAAAAATTTTTCAATGTCTTTCGGTGTATAAGTTTTGCCATCATTACTTACAGGTTGTCCAGCACGTCCTCGTCCTGGGGCAACTTGTTTTTGTAATTCTGCAGATTGCGTAGAACCTTTTCCACGAGCATTATCATCTTTACCTATATCCTTCCCAAAAGCTTTAAAGAAATTTACTACCCTACTAACATCTAGTTTACGCTGTGCGTCTTCTAAATAAGTTTGGCGAGTAATACCTGTAAGGGGGTCAATCTCAAGCAGCCATGACTGAAAGTCTTGGTCACTATTAATTTCGTTCCAATTAGGTACTTCATGGTTTAAAGTATCCCAAAACTGTTTTTCAGAACTAGTTTTTTGTTGTTGTTGGACTTGTTGTACCTGTGGTACTACGCCTTTCAACTTAGCTATTTCCGCTTCCAGTTGTCTAACACGAGCCAATTCTCCTGCTACTTCTTCCTTTGCTGCTCTACGCATAACATCAATAGAATCACCGTACTCTTTAACATCGTCTTCCGTAATTAACTTCTCGACTGGTGCCTCCTGCACTGGTTCTGCTTGTTTGTTAAGGTCTCCTAACAAAGTTTCTAATTGAGAAACACGGCCGTTTAATTGTCTGTTCTGAGCACTTAAGCTCGGAACTTCTTTATTATACATGCCTTGTAATGTTTTATACTTTTGTTCCCATGTATCTTTTTCTTCTTTTGTGTCTGTTGTGCTGTGCTCTTCAGCCTCAGACTCAGTTGCTTGTTTTTCTACACTGTCGGAAGTTGCAGTTGTATCTTCCTCAACAGGTACTTCAGTGGTAGTTTCAGCTTGTTTTTCTTCAGGCACTTTTTCTCCTGAATCTAAACCAGCAGGTGCTTCCGCTGTTTCTTTGTTAAGTTCTTTATACAACGCTTGTACATCCTCAGATTGTTTTTGAACTTGCTTTGGTAATGACATAATGTTTCGCTCCTAACGGTATGCGTTAATTAACAGCTGTCGTCATGACTTTGCTGCGTTATCAGGGGACTCTTTTACTAAAGTGTATATTTCTTTCAAAACTTGACACCGCCCCTGTGCAAGTGACACGTTTTGAGTAACATTGGGTAGCTGCTTTAACTCATGGTCTAACCATCCCTTCAGCCATTCCAGTGCTGGGGGGTGTTGGCGTGCCAATACGGCTAAAGCCTTAATAACTTCTGGGTCTGGTCTAATCAAGACTTACCTCCAGTGTTACGGTTACTAACTGTGTTTGCTTCCATTCCTCCTTTAGGGGAGCCATCTGGCTGGGTAGGTGTAGGAGATTGCTGTGCTTGTTCAGCCGCAAACTCTTTAGCCATCCTAGTCTGGTAACTTCCTTTCTCCCTAGAAGGAACGATTTCATCCACAGGCATTTGCAAACTCTTAGCCACTTCACGAAGTATCGCTGCACGGCCTTCTTTACCAACGATACCCATATCGATTTCATTGGCGGTTGCGTTAAGAAATTCTATTCTTCTGACGTTAACAGTTTCTTTAACTGCGAGATTGATTGCACCTTTTGGTAGAACCTCTACATCGCCTTTAATAGACTCATCTTCATCATATCGCATATTATACACAAATTGTCTGTGTACAACAGGTTTTATAACATCACTATCTATGTGCATAACCACTTGACGTATCCCTTTTCCTGCAGACCCCATCAACATTGAAAGACCAGACGCTGTACGTCCTGCTCCTTTTACGTTTATGTCGCCTTGTAAATAAGATGGTATACCTGAATGGTCATCAGCTAATTTAGCAAATCTTTCATACACACCCATTAATGTATTTGCATTATCGTTAGGTTGGTTAAACCTAACTGCAGGAGCACTAGAGCCTAATGGGTCATTAGTAACTTGCCATATTTTCCATGGGTGCATTTGTGTAATGTCTTCATTTGGTGGAATCCTTTCAAGGTTAACTTCAACCTGTGGCCCACTTGATATACCCATGTTATTAACTAACGCACGAGCTGCTGCATTACATACATTTTGTAAATCTTCTATAATTTCTGGTATGCCTTTACCCCAAAATGCACCTGGGCATTTAATAAATGAGGTTTTTGCATACGGTTTTTCACCTAATGGGTCATAATTTAATACTGCTTTGATAACATAATTACCTACCATCCACACGTTTGTATCATACTCACGAGCTTCATCAGGTACTTCATCTTCAGTTAATCCCCATTCTACAAGCATTTTACCGCTTACTTTACCCCAAAATTCTAATGCGTCATATATTTCTGTCGGTCTGTCAGACGAATGAAACTTTCTTTCTTCTTCATCTTTAGATAACTCTACATCTTCTGATATCCAAGAATCTCCATTACCATACTCTAATACTTTTCTAATAGCATCGTCATCATATCCTGGAACACCAACTAAATCTGCTAATTCTGTACGGCTAAGTGGGTGATGTTCAAATATATATCCGTCATTGATATTAGTAATTCCAGGTTCTGGGTATACTCTAAACGGGTCAACACGCTCAAACTCTGGTGCAATAATTTCATCAGCTTCTACTGTGGTGTTACCCATTTCGTCTTTAGTGTAACTTAACTTCCTTTGCCTACGAACAATAGGCCCTTTAATAAAAGCACATGGATAAGTTACTAAGTCTGTAATAAAATCGTTAAATGACTCACCCCAACCGCCTTGTGCAAATTGGTCTTGTATTTTTATTTTCATTTTACGAGCCCTATTATCGGCAGCCTGTAATAATTTAAATCTATATTGTTGAGCTACCATTTCTCTAAGCTCTTCCATTTTTGCTGGGTCTGGTGCTTGTCCTTCAAGCTCTACTATTTTTACAACTTCGGACGCAAAACTATTTTGTAATTCTTGTGCATGCTCGGGTTCTAGCTCAGGTATTGGTGTAGACTGTAAATCCCATGGGGGAGTGCCTGTCTCTAATAATATATCACGGAGCCAACTTTCGGCAGCTCTACACTTAACTTCCGTAATCATCATGTATATATCAGAGCCACCTTGTGCTTGTATCTGGGCTTTCTTGTCAGCCTCATACTCACCATTCCTTTGGCGAAGTCCTTTAAGCATAATATTTTCGATAGGCTTCTTAGCACGTTTTGCTGCATCCCAACATTCACGAAGGTGTGCAGCTAAACCTAAAATCAAAGGCTCATTCTGCCTTTCTTCTAAAGCTTTATCAATTTGCTCTTTCTCTTTTTTAACGAGCTCTTCGTTCCCTATTACTTGTAATACCATAATTTATTTAGGCTCTGGTTTTTTAATGGGTACGCCCATTATGTCTGTATATTTATTCGGATTCTTTTTAGAATCTTTTATTATTACAGTGACCTCTTCTTTAGAAGTATCTTCGTTTAAGAATTGTTGCATAGCTTTCATTCTTTCATCTTCTGTTACTACCGTTTTACCGTCTTCATACTTTTTAGTTTCTACAAGACCACCGCCTCTGTATTTTTTAATAGTATAATTTTTATATCCTGGCATAATTTACCTCCGATTTATTTTGAGTATATACTTTATTACATCATTGTCCAATAGAAAGAGGACCCTGCTTAGGAGTAAATATAAGCAGGGTATAGTAGAGAAAGTATAATTATGAGAGGAAACATCATAATTATGGTAGTAAATATGAATAACTACATTCAGCATATCAAGTCCATCCGCCTGCCGCAACAGGTTTTATGTCTCTTTTTTTAGTAATAAATCCATCTGATGTACTGTTTATATGTAACATTAGATACTGTAAACCCTCTGCTACATGCGAATGTTTATTCTTTTCTATGGTCCCATTCTTTTTATGAAACCTATATCCTCCCATCATTGCAGCTTTTAATCTTGTACATCTAGGGTCTACTAAAAATGCAGAGTCGCCATCTACTTGACGCATAAGAAAATCATCTACCGCTGAAAGCCTAGCCGATACATTATTTGTTCTTGCTGGCATAACTCTAAAACCTTCAGCTTTTATTATATCTACAGCAGAACGCTCGTCTGTTTGAGCTCTTTGTATACCTGCAGGGTCAGATATAATTAATATAGGAGCCGCTGAAAAACGTTCAGTTAACAATGGTTTTAAAACTGTACGTATAAATCGTTGTATACCCATATCAAAACTTACAGCTTCGTCTAGTATAAGAACTCTACCTCGTGGGTCTTGTTGTCCTATAACGGCTGCGGGTGTCAGTCCTAAATCCATACCAACAATAATTGGTCTCACACCGTTTATAACTGGTTGTAAAGTTTGGTCTGCCATATGGTAGTCAGGTCTAAAATACTTATACACAGGTTGCCCTGCTGTACTTAATCCATACTCTCCGTCAATGTACACACGAATATATTCATCCGACCTACCTTGTGTGTCGTAATAACCTTCAGGTAAGTTCTCTATATTTTCTGCATCTTGACTTCTGCCTGATGGCTGTTTGAATACGTCCCACCCATTATCATTAAATGAAACTCCATCCGAGGGGTCAAGATGTTCCATTTGATAATACCACCACGTATCCATTGTGGGTGGGTTGGTGTCCCCCCACATCCCGAACCAAGAAGGTCCCCCATCTTTAGCTGATGGGAAACGACCAATACGTTTTGACATAGCGTCTACAATATCTGGATTAATATCTCGACACTCATTAAACCAAGCAAATGTTAACTCTAACGAGTTTAAGTTTGCTACGTCATCTGAATCATCTAATGCTCTAAACATAATCTCGCACTCTACATCACCTACCTTTAGAAAATAAGTTTTAGTAGTTCTCATATATTCTCCACATACGCCTGGTGGAAACCAATCGTGGAATGTTTTTATTGTTGTATCCTGTAACTGTCTAGCAGTCTCACGAACGATAGCTACCCTTGATTTTCGTATGCCTTGCTTATTTGGTTTCTGCATAGAGGCTCGTCTAACTACCTCAAAACAACTTGCAACTGACTTGCCAGAACCTACAGGTCCCATTAGTACACGCATCTTACTATCAGATACCATAAAATCTTTGCATATTTTGGTCGGTGTATAGTCTATGTCCATTTAAGCCTCGTAATTTTCTAACAGAATAACATAATACTCTGTAGGTTTTTTCTTATGCCTTACTATTTTTGTAGTATAAGACAATGATAACTTCATTAATTCTGCTGTAAATCTATTATAGTCACTTAACGCATACATTTTTTTCGCTAGTTTCCCTTTGTATACAGTATCAAACGGACTGGTCAGCTTCGATAAGCTCAGGTTGGTTTGTGCTTTCTTCACTATGGACGACTTTTGTGGTGTGCTCTTGCCCCCCGAGATTAATTGTAATTTTAACTCCGCCATTACTTTCCTCCATGGTATTGTTTTTTGCCTCTAGCCCACCCCATTTAACAGTAGACTTTATTAAATCCGCTTTAACAGCTGAAGATGTTTCTGGACTATGTATCAAAGCCCAGCTTGTTATCAGAAGTTCTTCCGCTTGTGCTCTCGCTTTTAACTTAAAGGTCATACCTTTTTCTTTTATTTCATTACGGTAAGACTCTACTTTTTTTAAAAACACTTTATCTTTATTGAAATCAATAATCTCGCTTGCCGAAATACTATGGCGTGTGCGTACTTCATCCATAGATTCACCGCTACCCTCTAACATCAAAGCGATGTCAAAAGCTAGACGGTCAGACCATTTTGTATGTTTTAGTGGAAATGTGTCCATAATCGAATCATTAAGTAAAATCAAAGATTTGTCAACCAAAAGTCCAAAACTTTACACGTTGTATTTTTGGGTCTTGCTATAAGAGGTTTACCTATATGGGGGGGTGGCTATAGTTCGTAGTCCAACTACCCTCCCTGTCCATATATGTTTTATATAAAGTTATAGCTATATAATACTTATTACTTTACATGTATGTCAGCTTAGAATTGACAGAAAAAAATATTTCAGGCAAGGTGTAAACAAGCTCAACG
>Ga0208159_1000136_pt1 | contig 29360 bp, 40 predicted proteins | sample 9_EtaG_FD_184082 | JGI IMG/M metagenome (GOLD analysis project Ga0208159, IMG submission 184082) | Marine viral communities from the Subarctic Pacific Ocean - 9_ETSP_OMZ_AT15188 metaG (SPAdes) (version 2) | ecosystem: Environmental > Aquatic > Marine > Oceanic | place: Pacific Ocean | collected... | reverse complement strand
TTCTTTACGTTTAGGATCTAAAATATCTTCGATAGTTTCTTTATCATATTCAAACTTCTTCGCTTTATCCGAATCAGGAGTAATGCCAGCTCTGATAAGCATAGCATCCAAAGCAAGTTTTTCTTTCTCATCTTTAGTTAAAATTTTACTTTTCATTTTATTAAGAACTTCAACTTTATTAGGAAGATCCTTAACTGCTTTAGCTACAACGTCTCTTAGTTCAGCAAACGTATAACCTTTATGTCTTATTTTAAAATCAGAAAACTTTTCGTCAGCAACAACTAATCCATTAGAGCATACTAATCTAAAAATACCTACTGAAAATTTAAATGCTTGTAATCCGTCATGACTATTAGTCATAATAATTCTAGGAAAAGAATGATCACCATCCTTACTAGTAATCTTAATATCAGGATTCTGGAAAGTAACCATGTGCTTAGAAAAGATAGTTTTCTTACCTCTGCTTTTTCTCATAGCCGCAGTTACGGGTTTCCATCCTAACTTATCTAAGTCATCTACTATCTTCTCAGTATTTACAAATAAATATTTATTAGTAACATTAGGATTAGTAGGAGCGTTTTCGAACGCTACAGGACATATTTCTCTTAGTTGATCTTTTGTAAGGTAAGTATCTAAACCTTTATTGAATTTTTGTATAACATCTGCCATAACCTTTTTAATTTTAAATTAATATCTATACTATAATATAAGAATAAATAAGTTAGTTACCAACTATTCTACTAACTTTTTATAATTATTTTCTTTAATTAATTCTTCAGAATTATATATTTTTACGTTTTTGTATTGTTCAGCATATCTATATGCCGCACCATAAAATTCATCCCAATAAGAACCTACTAACTCTTTAAATAAGTCCATTCTTTCTACTCCTTCTATACTCTGATATTTAGGATATGCTATTTCCCAGTTAGAAGCATTAGGATCTAATTTAGAAAGAAATTTGCTAGTAATAATAGCTTCGGTATGCTTATCATCTAAATTTAATTTATTAGCAAAAGCTTCTATAACTTCATTTCTATTTCTTTTAATAATAGCTATATTAGCTTCGGGTAAATTTTCTTTAATAAAAGGAATAGCTTTTAAATAATAACAAGCTGCTCCTCCTATAAATTTATGACCTCCATAAACTCTAGGCATTTCTATTTTAAAAAAATCTAAAAAATCTTTTTTAAATTCTTCTGCTCTATTCGAATACTTCCAATGCCATGGAAGTACATGAGGTCTTTCATCTAACATTTCTATTTGTGGATCAGTATTCAACTTTTTTACTAATGTAGTATGACCTGATCTGTTAACTCCTGTAATAAATAAATGTTTCATATTATTCTATTATTTCAGCATCTAAAACTCTCCTGACCATCAGGTATTTTCCGCCATATTTTAATACATGATCACAATGAAGCATATCTCTCCAAGCTTTCAATCCTTCCATATTGCCCATAACTCTTTCAACTGATATTTCTCTTACTAGTTGATAATATTCTCTATCTAAGTAAATTAGCTTAACCATTTACGAACTTCTTTCTGTAATAAATAAACATCTATAGAAGAATCAGTTTCTCCGATATCTCTATAATGATCCATACAAGACTCTAAAGCTATTTCCCATTGGTTAGAAGGTAAGCTAATTTCGTACACTAGCTCTGCATCTACAAAACTTACTTCAAATAACTGAGCTGTTTTCTTTTGGAACTGATAAGCTTCATTTATAGCTTCAACTATAGCATCCGTAATTTCTCTATCATGTTTTTTAAAAACTCTTTCGAATTCATCTGTATTTTCGAACTGCATTTTTTTCATTATCTTCTTCTTATAGTTCCGGAATTATTAGGAGATACAGTATCGTTAGTACTATGAATATAGACTGGTCCGAAATATTCAGTAGTAACCATATTAACATCAAAGAATCTTTCTATACCTTGACCTGGTTGTTTTTCCGCTTCAGTTATTCTTCTAGGACCATCGAAAGATCTAAAATCTCTAGCAGTAGTTCTATACCAAGTATCTTTAATTTTAACTTCTAATACTCCTGCAGTATTAAAATTATTATCTAATTTTCCGGTAAATCCTCTTTTTTCACCCATAAAACTCTGATAACATTTTATTTATATCTTCTCTGCTTTGCCAACCTAATACTTCCCATTCTTGATCTTCTTCGTTAACGTTTTCATCTATAATAGCTACTTCAAATGAAACTACATCTTCAACTTTTGAAACTGCTTTTTTTATTCCATTTTTAGTAGTACAGTACATTCCTTCTCCAGCAACTATAGACATATGAATATTAGGTTTTAATTCTAAAGTAGCATGTATACCTTTTACTCCTTTGACAGGATGAGGTTTAAAAATTAAGTCATTGAAATTCATAATTATCTTTTTGTTTTAAATCCTTTAATTATTACTCTTCCGGAATTACCTACTTTACTTAAAGCATCCTCTCTGTTATTAATAATATTTCGAGTTGCTTGTAATCCTTCGATATCGGCATCATTATCTAACCAATCCTGGAATAAATAAGTTAATATATTTGCTTTAATTTTCTTTATCATAATTATTCAAACATTGAGGTTCTCGTTAACTGACCTTCTATTACATCAGCTATTTCGTCTAAAGAAGATTGTACTATCATTCCTGAATCGTACTCTTCTTCCATATTATTTTCTTCTAACCATTCCTGCACTATATTAATTAATGCAGATTGAAATACATAACTTTCGTCTAACTTTTTATACATAACTTTTATTTAATCTTTTAATTCTTACAGGTATAACTATAGAAAAATTACATGAATCACAACATCTACCTCTTTTCATTACTGGTTGAGGATTGTGACCGAAGTCCTTAATCGGGGCTTTACATATGCAACATTTTATCATAACCTTTATTTATACTTAAATATACGAATAAATAAGTTAGTAGGCAACTATCTAACTAACTTTTTTTAATTTATTTCCAAGGTAGTATTGTCATTCCTATTTTATTTAATATAAACTCTACTACTACTACAAATAATAATCCTCCTATTATCTGCCAAGCCCACCATTTCCAACCTTTTAAACTATCAACCCATTTTCTAGTTTTAGAATTTCTTGCTTTTTCATACATTCCACTCTTTTCACCTACTTCACCTGCCCAATAGTTTGGATCAATCCAATCTTTTAATTTTATTAAAGGGTAAAATAAAAAAGTTAGTACTTTATGTATTTTAGTATTTCTAATTACTATACTTAATATTACTGCAAATATTAAAGTACCGGCTGCAAGTAAGTTAATAATGGTTTCTTCACTCATATTAAAATAAATCTAAAAAAGAGGTATTAATATTCTTCTCTCTGAGTTTTTCGTTTTGTTCAGATTTCTTTACTAAATTGTCGGCTACTTTTCTTTCTAAAGGTTTTTTCTTTTTAAAAGTAGAAAATTTATTTAATTTCTTTTTCATTGTCTTGAAATATATTTTTCTCCAGGTTTCTCTTCTTCTTGATAAAGTCCTAATTCTTTTAAATGTTGTATATGGTGCTCATCTAACTCCCAATCTACTTCTTCAACATTTTTATCTACATAATCTTCCATAGCCTCAACTTGCTTATCAGTAATAGGAGAAGTAGCATATAAAAAAGCATGATTATAACATAAAAATTCTAAATTATCTAAATTCCAATTTTTTTTATTTCCATCTTTATGATTAAGAACTAACGGTACTTTAGTATCTAATACTCTTCTTTCAGCAAATCCACAATAAGAACATTTCTCTTCTATTAAAGCCTCAAAAACTAACCTTTGTTTGATCTTTTTAGGATCAAAATGTTCAACTGGAACTCTACCTTCTATAAGATCCATAATAGGAGGTTCTTTACCTCCGTTAGATAAAAATTTAGGAATACCTTTACCAGCTTGATTTTTATGCAATTCGAATAAAGAAGAACCAGTTTCTTCATCTGAGTATGTTTTAGCATACTTTTTGTAGTGAGTGAAAGAAACGTGAAGGTACCTAGCAGCAGCTCGATTAGAACGAGTCATTTTCATAGCTCTTTGAATATCTTCTTTTTTTAATATTTTAGCTGGCCTACCCATTTAGTAATCTTCATCCAATGCTTTATCTACACTTTCTTTTATAGATTGAGAAACTGCTGATTCGTCTTTATCTAAATCTAGCATTTCTAAATGTACTTTTCTTCCAGAAAGTTCAGCTTCTTTTTCAGCTATTGCTCTAGCTCTACTTTGATCCATAATTATAATATCATTATAGGTATGATCTCCTGAGCCTTCAACCGTTGTAATACCTACTACGGGTTCGGTAGTTGAACAGTTTACACATACATGGTAACCTAACTCTTTTCTTTTAGGATGAAGAGTATATTCTCCGCAAGCGGGACATTTTAGCATTTTAACATTTTTCATAAATAACCTTTTTAATTAATACTAGCTTAATATACGAAATAACTACTGTATATGCAACTATTTAAAGGTATTTTTTCCAGTTATTTTCTGCAGCTAATGCTGCTTTTTCGAAGGGATGATTAGAATATTCATATCCTTGGTCGTATAATTTTTTAAATTCTTTTTGATCTTGTAAGGTATGAGTATGTTCGTGTAGTAATGATCTTATAATTTCTTCTATACTATTCATTGCAGATGAATAAATAAAAATTTTATTTACTTCAGGGTCATATTCAGCTGATGGATTATTCTGTGCCATCAAATCTTCTACTCCTACTGCTCCTAGTCTAGTATATATGTCGCTATGTATTTCAATTTTTTTTGTTTCCCCTCCAAGATCTTTTACTATTTCAGGATAAACTTTATTAACTATATCTTTAATATTATTTCTAGATAAAGATTCCGAAATTAAGTCTTTAAATTTAATCATCTTTTTTGTCGAATCTTTTAATTACTTCCCAAACATCCTTTGCTGACTTAAAAGGAACTGTTTGTTCAGATTTATTTTTTCCATCTATAGTAATCATACCATCCCAGTCTTTATCTGGATATAGTTGGTACAAATACATTTGAATTAAACCTAATTGAGTTTTATTGAAGACTAACTTAAATAAATTTTCTATCACTGAGAAGAATTGATCTTCGTATGCAGTCATATCCAAACCTATTTCTTCAGCTAAAAAATCTTTTCTATCCTCAATTTTTTTTAACTGTTCTAAAACTTCTATGAAAATTTTTTTATTCATAGCCTCCTGATTAGGTAATTTAGCTTTGATTCTATAACTTAAATCGAGTCTATTCTTTAACACTTTTCTAAGTTTATCTTTCAATGACTTCATATATCTTAACGAATTGGTCTTTATTAAGATGTTTTAATTTAGCAAAATAATCTATAGCTTGAACTGGGGTATCAGCAACGGTAGAGGTTATTACTTCTCCGTTCCATTTACCTTTTGGGTAGTAACCGTATCTTGGCATATCTAAATTTCTTCTTTATTATCTATTTTAGAAGGATTTTGACCTGATAATGCTTTTCTGACTAGTTTATCGAAATATTCAATATATACGAAAAAACCTATTATGGTTTTATCTTTAAGATTTCGATCTCTTTCTACTCTCATATCGTATTGATCTAAACCTGCTTCTAATCTTTGTTCTAATTCAATAGCTATATCGTTTCTTTCAGTATTGGATAATTGACCAAAAGTAGTAGGTATAAATTGAATTTTAAGTCCTTTCTTTTGAGGATCTTCATTTACGTCTACCTTCAACATAAACTGATGTCCTGCAAATTTAATTTTTGCTGCCTCAGCTATAACTTTTTTGACTGTCTCTAGTATGAACTTTTTGTCTGCTTTCATTTATTTATTATAAAAAAAATTTGTAGTATATTAATAAATAGGTAGTATTTCTATCCAAAAAGCATTTGTTTATTATCAGATTTTCCCTCTTCTAAAATCTGGTGTTTAGCTATTGCTCTATTCCTACACCATTGTTCTATGGACCATTGAATATCATCAGTAACTAATTCAACATTTTCAACTTTTCCGTCTATGTGAGTAAACTCAACTATGTATTTCTTTTTCATAATTTTATTAAATCTTTTTCGTATGTATTCATTACTTCAAATATTTCTACAGTTATATTACCTAACTCACCATGAAAACCAGGCTCACCACTATCAGCTAAAATTTCAGACATTTGCTGTAGATATTGAAAGTCTTGCTGAGTAAATTTCGTTGAGTCTACTGTAATAAGTATTTCATTATTCTTTTCGTTATCAATAGGTAATACTCTTTCTTTTAAATTATAATCTGTATTTTTTTGCTCTAGGTCTATATAGTTACTTCTATTTTTATCTACATAAATATTACTGCTCCAAGGTTCTAAAGCTTCAATAAACTGAATATCGTTACAATTTTTAGCTATAATACCTATATCATATTTATGAGGAATAATAGGTTTCATAAACTTATCGTGCTTTACAAAATGTCCCCACTTACGAATAAAGTTACGAGTAGATCTCTGATTCTGAGCTAGCCATTCAGGACTATCTTCGTATATATTTACTGCTTTATCTTTAGTATTTCTTCTACTACCTCTACAGGTCATATGATATACGAATCCATCCCAAACTTGTTTAAATTTAATTCCATTCAATTGGAACCTATTGAAGATATCTGAGTCTTCTTTAGACTGAGGAGCATATAAAGGATCATGCCCTCCTATCTCTTGAAAATCTTTCTTATAAAAAGCCCAAGGAGCAAATATTCCTTCAGTAATTTTATCCTTATTTGATAGTTTAGGAACTTCTTTTAATAAAGCTTCCTCTTTAAACTCTTCAGGCTCTACTCCTCCATTCCATAATATCTTTTCCGGACCGTCGGGATGCAAAGGAGGCTCGATTCTAGTTAAAGATACTATAGTCTTATCTTCTAATTCCCTTTCTATAGCATCTAAAGCTCCAGGACATAAATACATATCAGCATGATAAATCATACAAATATCATTTGTAGCTACTTCATTAACTAAATCATCATAAAGAATAGTATGTCCTAATCTCTTACCGCTAGCATTTCTCATAACTTTAAAATGCTTATCTTTTTCCATTATCTCTAAACACCATTGGTAAGTACCATCAGTAGAAGCATCATCCGCTACACATATTTCAACTTCATGATTACCTTGATTTTTTCTTATAGAATTATAAGACCATTGAAGATATTTTAAATTATTTCTTGAAGGTTGTATTAAACTTATTTTCATAGATTAAGGTCTTTTATATAATTTACGATATTTTTTTCAGGTTTCCAACCTAAAATATTTTTAGCTGTTGTATCGGTATTTAAAGTATTTAGCGCTTCCCCCGGTTTATCTTTTTCGTAAATAGGTTCAATATTAAACATCTCAGCAATTTCATTTACTGAAAAGTTTTTTCCTCTTCCTAATTCAAATTCGTAACCGTATTTATTTTGCTCCATAATTTTTATTAAAGCATCTACAATATCATCTATATGAGTAAAGTCTCTTCTCTTCTCACCAGTACCGTATATAACACATGGTTTATTATTTTGTATATTATTTATCCATTTACCTATCAAAGTAGAATAGCCACCTTCTAGCAATTGATAAGGCCCGTATACGTTATAAAATCTAGCTATACTTACTTGAAGTTTAAAATGTTCTTCATATAATTTAACTATATCTTCTCCTATGTCTTTCGAAAACGTATAAGGATTTTTGAATCTGCCGCTATGCTTTGAAGAAGAGCCAGCATAAATCAGAGGTATGTTATTATTACTACACCAGTTTACTATATTTAAAGTACCGTTACCATTAGTAGTAATATACTCAGTTGGATTAGTAAATGAAGGCTGAATTCTTGCTTTAGCCGCTAAATGAAATACTACATCTACTATAGGAAATTCAGTTAACTTTCTAATATCATGATTCATATATTTACATCCAAACTGATGATTAGATTTTAATCCTGTAGAGTAATCATCTATAGAAATTACTTGATGTTCTTCTTTTAGAAGTCTTTTTATCAAATTAGTACCGACAAAGCCGGAACCACCTGTAACTAGTATTCTCATAATTTTGGATGTAATGGATGAAACTCGTTTTGTTTTACTTCTTCAAAATGTAATATAATATCTTTCTTAGGTATTGCACATTTCATATTAGGAAACCTAGCCATACCGTTCCAAAAATCATAATAGCCTTCATAGAAATGACAAATGTGTTTATGTCTATAAGGAATATCATGAGTACAGCTTTCACCTTTTAAAATAAATTCTTCTAATCTTTCTTTTAGCCATTTAGTTTTATAAACAGCATCTACAGATATTCTTTTATGTCTTGAAAATTTACCATTATAAAACCAAACGTGTTTTCCTTCCCCATACTTAGGGGCTGGGTATTGACCCCAGAAGTGTTGATGAAGATTAGGAATATGAGACGGAACATATCCATCTACAAACTCACCTTTATTATATTTATCTATTTTATTTAAAAGAATATAATCTATATCGTTTTCAATAAAACATTCATTCATAATATTTTTCCAATCTTCTTTACTCATATTGAATTCCATATCTTCATTTAAGTAAATGGTATACGGTGTTTTAATTTCATTCACCATAGCTAACATAATACCGGCCCAATCCTTTTCTAAATTGTTATAGTAATTTAAATTAGGAATATACTTTTTATAAATGCTATGAACTTCATTATTATTTTTAGGTGAATTAAAATTAACAAAAAATTCATAATCACCCCAAACATTACCGACTAATGGAGTATTTCTTTCTATTACCTCTAATCTAGCTGGTAAATCACAGATAAAATTTTGTACTACACTTACTTTAGGCATTTTTTAAATTTTTAAAAAAGTTATCAAAAGAAGATTCAATCGTAGATATATTTTTTTCAGTTATAAAAGGATGACATCCTATAAAAAATCCTTTATGAAATAAATTATCAGTATTGGTAAGTTCACCACTAATAGTTAAATTTTCATTTCTATAAGCTGGCTGCTTAGATAAGTTACCGCCCATAAACGCTCTTGTTTCGATATCATCTTTCTCTAAATGATTAACAATATCTTTTCTCGTAAACTTGTCTGACTTAACTACTATAGGATACCCATAAAACGAATGGTAAAAGTTTTCAGGAGTTTTTGGTAACTCTAAATAATCTGAATACTTATTAAGCAGGTTACTATACCTACCAGCAATCTCTACTCTTTTATTATTAAATCCATCTAACTTCTTTAATTGTTCTATTCCTAACGAAGCGGCAATATCAGTCATTCTTAAATTATAACCGATATGTTCAAAAACATATCTTTCATCATAATCTTTAAGAGTTTCATCTGTATAGTAGAATCTTGGCTTGTTTGGTTCATACTTCTTTAATCTACCGAACTCTCTAATAGACCTTAACATATCATCTAACTCATCATCACTTGTCATAACCATACCACCTTCTCCTGTAGTCATATTATGAGCTACAAAAAAGCTAAATGCTGAAATTAATCCAAAACTTCCAACCTTCTTTCCGTTAATTGCCGAGCCATGTGCTTCACAGCAATCTTCAAATACAGGTATATTATACTTTTCAGATATTTCCATTATCTCTTCCATCTTCGCAGAACAACCTAATGAATGTACTACCATAATTAAACCTGTATTTTCGTTTATAGCATTTTCGATACTAGTAGGATCTATATTATAAGTTTCCATTTCAACATCTACAAATACAGGTTTTAATCCATTTTGAATTATTGGAGATATTACCGTTGTAAAAGTAGCTGCTGGTACAATAACTTCTGAACCAGGTTTTACTTTACCGGTTTTGATAAGAGCTGATAAAGCTAGTAAGTTAGCAGAACTACCAGAGTTACAACCTAATCCATACTTAGTACCAATATACTTCGCATACTCTTCTTCGAATTGTTTTACTTTTGGTCCTTGAGAAATCCATACATCTAAAAGTGAATCTAATGCTTGATTTACTTCTTTATGATCAAAACAAGGATATGCTACTCCTATCTTTTTAGTTTCTTCGTTATTTTTTTGTTCAAAGTATTCTTTTACTTTTTGAAATATTTCAGTTTTTAAGTTGTTCATAATAATAATTATATGTATTAGTTAATCCTTCTTTTAAACTCACCTTTTTCGAATGCCCGATACTTTTTAATTTGTCTATATTAGGACATCTTCTCATCACACTACCTTCAGGTGCTTCGTGTATATTAAAGTTACGTTCTCTTCCGTTTAAATCGAATAATAAATTAGCTAAAGTTTCTATAGTAATTTCTTCATCATCGTTTCCGATATGATATGTTTCTCCTTTAATTCCTTTATTAGTTATTTTATCTAAAGCATCTAAAACATCATCAATATAGCAGAACGATCTTGTACAATCTGCTCCATAAATATTAAATGGTGATTCACCTTCAATAAATCTTTTAATAAATTGACTTATTACATGTTCAAAGCCCATACGAGGTCCGTATATATTATGTAATCTTACAATATTAAAATCTGTAATATTAAAAGTTTTAGCGTAACAGTAGAACGATACTTCACCTATTAGTTTACTAGCTCCATAACTCCATCTAACGTTTGTTACGTCATCTATTGTTAATGGAATATCTTCAGGTGTTGGTATTGGAAATTCATCTCCTAATACCTTTGCAGTTCCTGCGTAAGCTTCAGATGAACTTGTATAAATAACTTTAGGTTTTATTTCTTGTCTGCTAATATAATCTAATAAATAAATTGTAGATAATGTTCCTGTTTTTACTACTTTAGCTGGATAGTTATAGAAATTTGCTGTACCGTTTAATGCAGCAAAATGATATACTATATCAAATCTACCATCTTCTAAATTCAACCAAGTAGATTCCTGAGCCACATCCTTTTGGAGAAAGGTTAGATTATCGTTTTTTAATAAATCTTTAAACTCTTTATCTTCGTTTGGTCTAGCAAAATTATCTAGTATAGTAACATCGTTTCCTTCTTTAATAAACTTTAAAGCTAAATGGAAACCTACAAAGCCAGCTCCTCCTGTAATTAATATTCTCATTTTATATATCTTTTCTCATACCTGGTGGTACTTTTTTAACAAACTTATCATTTTCTTCATCTATAAATTTAAATACATCTAAATTTAAATCTAATTCTTTTACAAGTGCTTTCATAGCCTTAGTATCTTTTGGTAAACACATTCCGCCATAACCTCCAAAATCTTTATTAACGTTAAGATAATGACCTTCTTGAACTCCATGAAATAAAAATGTATCTTTTATTACATCGTAGTTTGCTCCGAAATGTTCCGCAATTTTATGAAATGAATTTGCAAAAGTAATTCTCATTGCTTTATAAGTATTTGAAAAATACTTCATAAGTTCAGCTTCTATGATAGAAACCTTTACTTTATGAACTGGTAGTCTACCATGTGACTCTACAATCTTGTTGTACACCTTATCAGATTCAGTACCTACTACTAATATATTATTATTGCAAACAAAATCTTCGTATGCACATTTTTCTCTTAAAAATTCAGGTACGAAACTAATAATTAGATTAGGATATTTATCAACTAATAATCCAGTAGTTCCTGGTTTTACAGTAGATTTAACTGCAACTATTCCTTTATAGTTTAAATTATTCAATTCCTCAACTACATTTAGAACTGCGCTTACATCGCAATGTTCGTCTTTACCAGGTGGTGTACCAACGCAGATATAAACTATTTCAGCAGGTAATACATCTTCTACTTTGGTATTATACCTTATGTCATGACCATATATTTCATGACCAATATATTCAAAACCTCTTTTGATAGCAGAACCAACTGCGCCTAAACCTATTATTCCTATTTTCATATTTATTAAATTAATTAAAATCTAGTTCCGAACTGACCTCTAGGGTAATTATTAAGAACTTTTAAGTTATCTACTCCAGGATAATTATCTCCTCTAAACTGACAATCATCGTATAAAGCACGTGCTATAATAATAGTTTCCGGCTCTTTATAATCTTCAGCCATTACTACTTCTAAATTACATTCTTTAGCAAAAACCATTGAATCAGTATGAGAATCAGTTTTACCTGATTGATCAGTTATTTCTAATCTAGGTAGTAACCAATCATATAAACCTCCTATATACTTATCCATATTAGTAGAATTAGAAAAGAAAAAATAATCTAAAATTCTAGGATTATGTTTCATATAATTTTTATTAAGAGGTACGTAAAGGTAGGAAGTATTTTCAAATAAAGAAAAATTGATATCCATTAAGAAAAGTAAATCGAATCTAGTACTAATAACGATATCATATTCAAAATTATTCTTTTGTTCATACTCCTTTTTAAGCCTCATAGACTCTTTAGCTGAATACCATCTGCTGAACGTATATTCTTTACGAGTAGCACCAGTTTCATCTGACCATTTTGCTCCAAATACTTTTTGTTTCTCAAATAAAAACGATTTAGGTTTATAAGTTTCTACTATACCTTTTTCAAATTCAGTACTCCAGCTATGAATAAAGACGTCAACATTATCATTTATATCTAATAAATGCTTCTTATAATGTTCATACCCTATTCTATAGTCAACGAATTGATTCCATTTATAGTTTCTCTTATTAGTATAAAGCATACCTACGTTACCATGTAAACATAAAGCTATTTTCATAATATATCTATTAAATTATTACATAAATCTATTAACTGTGGTTTACGATTAGCTACTCTTATAGATTCGCAAGCTATTAATATGTCTAAAGTTTTTGAATCTACTTCTAAATTAGTAGTGTATTTACTATAACATTGATTATAAAGATCATAATTCAAGTCGTAATATAAAATACTATAAAGATGTTTAGCAGTATCTAAAACATAAGACTGAAATATATCGTCTTTCATAATAGGATCTATTAAGTAAAGTTCACCGTTACTTTCAATTAAATTAGTAGTTGAAAAATCACCATGATTAAAAGTATTAGGAATATTTACTTTATATAATAGTTTTATTAGTTTTTCTCTTCCTATAATTGTAGGATTATTTTGCAAATGTAATTCTATTCTTTCTATGTAAGTACCAAATCCTACTTTACTACTAGGTGGAGTAACTTTAAATTTATTTAAAACGTCTAAAAATAAATCTATATTATTACAAGATTTACCGTCAACAAACTTAGTCGTTATAGTATCATTATCGTAACTTAATACTTCTGGAATATTAATATTAAGTTTAGAAGCTAAATCATACCATTTTACTTCATTGGTGCTAGTATCGCTTTTTTTAACTACAAAATTATTTACTCTTCTTACTTTATTATTAGTAAACTTTGAATCTAATTTATTATAGTATATAGTATCTTTAATATTTATTGCTCTATCATCTATATAAACATCTGCATACTCTTTATAAAAAGATAGTTCATGGTACTTTATATTATATTTCTTTAACCATTTATCTATAATTTCAAAATATTTATCATACCTTTCTTCAAAAGTATTACATGATTTACAGCCTCTTGCAGTTACTATTTTAATAGTATTTCCATCCTCATATAAAGAGTTAATTAAAGATACTAACTTTAAATTAGGTATCATTTTACTAATGTTCTTAGTATCTCCTAAAGCTAATGTTCCGTCAAAATCTATTACAGTAACCATAAATTTTCTATATATGAATTAATATCTCCAAGATTTATATGATTTTTTGAATATACTACATCTACACTTTTGCATTGATTATAATAATCTAACATACTTTCTTTAGTAGCCCATTCGAGATACTTATTGTATTCTTCTATATTAACACTATAAGCACCTATAGTTATGTGTCCTGTTTCAACTTTTTTTTCATTACCATTTAAATATTTAAAATTATTATCTAAGTTAATAAATCCATATTTTAAACCATCTAATTTATAGTTAGTTATAGCTACGCTATTATTATTTAAATCTTTTAAAACTTGAGATTCAATAATAGTATCGCAATCGTGTATAATAACTGATTGGTATTTATTTAAGTATGGAAAGCATTGTTTAAGAGTTTCCAATCTAGTTTCAGTTTGGTCACAATTAATAATTTCTATATTTTCAGTATTAAAATTTAAATTATAATTCTTCCTTACTGCTACAAATACATTATTAGTAATTGATAGAGCATTTTTAATTATAGTCTCTATTATTTTTACATTTTTATAATATAATTCGTATTTAGGTTGTTTAAAAAATCTACCTAATCTTAAATTATTACCATTAGCTTGTATTAGTATACACTTACTCATTTATCTTTTCTACTAAAATATTATAATCACTAAAATATAAATAATCAATATTTGTTCCCATATAACAGTTAACAGCATGCTCAGGAGTTTCAACTATAGGTTCTCTATCGTTAAAGCTTGTATTTAAAATTATAGGTACTCCTGTTTTAGCTTTCCATTTTTTAATAAAATTATAATACCATTTATTATTATTTTCAGTAACAGTCTGTAACCTACCTGTTCCATCTAAATGAACTACAGCAGGTACTTTATCTTTTACTTCTTCTTTGAATGGTAATACAAAGCTCATATAAGGACTTTCTGTATCTCTTACAAACCAATCTTTTACGTCTTCTCTGAGTATAGAAGGAGCAAAAGGTCTAAACCATTGTCGATGTTTTACTTTTTCATTAATCAAATCTTTCATTTTAGGACTTCGAGGATCTGCTATAATACTCCTGTTACCTAAAGCTCTTCTACCCGATTCAGCTCCTCCATGAAATATAGAAATAATATTTTGTTTATCGAGTAAATCTAATACATCTTCATCACTAACCTTTGAGTATGTAATATCATCCCTTTTTAATGCTTCTAGTACCTCTTCGTTACTATACGTAACTCCCATATAAGATGGACAATCATCTTCCCATTTTATTCTAGGATTATCTAAAATTTGATGCCATACATATTGAGCAGAACCTATTGCTAAACCTCCGTCGTAAGGAACTGGGCAGACATACATATTATCTATTCCGAACCAATCGTGCATCTTACCCATCATAACTGAGTTAAGAATAACTCCTCCGGAAAAACATATATTTTTAGGTTTATATTTTTCTATAACAGGTTTCATAACGTCATGAGCTACAACTTCAGTAGCTTTTTGAATTGCAGCTGCTACATTAAATTTTTCTTCTTCACTTATTTTTACTATCTCTTTATACTTTTCACAATTTGCAATTACATAATCATTTCCTCCACCTCCACCGGCTATAAATGCTTTACGAAAATCATCATAATATTTTGTATGATCTCCTACAGATGCCATAGCCATAATAGTACCCGCTGCTAAACCATGAGGATGGCCAGAAGATAATCCAAAAATTTCTCTAGTATATACTCTCCAAGGAGAACCCAGAGTTAATGTTTCCATTGGAATTCTTATAATAGGTTTAATTTTATTTCCTTTACCTTCCCAAAACGTAAATGAAGTAGAGAAGAAATTACTACTACCGTCCCATTCCTTATAATGTTCTTGATAATCTCTCTTTTCAGTACCGCTACCGTCTATAGTTACTATTAATGCTTCGTCAAAGTTGCTTGAAAAGAAAGCATTAGCAGCATGTGATTGATGATGTCCTATTACAAAATACTCTCCTTTATTTTGTTTTAGTAACTCTTTCATTTCGTTTTCAGGTTGTTCTTTACCACACCTAGGTTTATAGTCACCTGTTCTTCCTCTAGGATTGCCGTAACTAAAATGCTTTATTTCATTTAAAGTATCTTTTGGTACTCTCTCTAAAGCCATTTCTAATCCATCACCCATAGGTTCTTTCTCTCTGATAAATCTTTCTAATTCTTCATGTATTACAGGAATGCCGTTATCTAATACACAGTATGAAACGTCATGTCCACTTTGAAATCCTAATATTTTCATTTAGTTTAATTTTAATTCTTTAAATTTATTTAAAAAAACTTTTTCAGAATATAATTTTTTATAATTTTCTTTTGCTTTAATTGAACATTCTTTATAAAACTCATCACTACTACTAAGTTTAGTAGCTAAAGCTCTAGCTTGTTCAATATCACCATCAGGAACCGATAGGTCTGGGTGTAAGTACTTTTGGGTATTAACGTTATCGTATGCTATACAAGGTATACCTAAATAAGCACAGTTTAAATTAAAAGTACCTGCTGCTGCTGTACCTAACTGAACTCCGTACTTATGTTTAGATAATTCGTAAATAAAATCTACCCAGTTCATCCATGGAATATGATTAATATCTAATAATTTTTCATCAGGTTTCATTCTACCTGTAGTAATAGATGAAATACTATCGCTTAATATTTTACCTATTATGTATGAATCAAATCCTCTATAAGCAGTAACCCAATTTCCTCCAACCATTACTCCTTTTTTTTCTCCTTCATACTCTTTTACTTTATCTTCTATCATAAGAGTTTGAAGTAGTTCACATCTAACGTCAGTTATGCCTTTATAGTACTTTAAATCATGATCATTATGACAAAATATTATATCCATACTTTGTAGTATATTATGATACCAAAGTTGAGTCTGTACACTCCCACCTTGCCAGTACCAATATGTACTTTCTTGCATTGTAGCTATTTTAGAACAAACTCTTTTCATATTATCTATTAGAGGGTAATCAAACAAATGTTCTTTATTCTTAGGTATAATAACTATACCTAAATCATAACTGTTATTAGGTACTTTATGTAAATAAGGAATAGGTATATGTTCAGCTTCTAAAGCACAAATCCATGCAAGATCAGTTCTCATATTAGGATGCTCTCTAGGAACTTTACCTGTATATCCTCCTTCAGTAAAAAAAGCTATTTTCATTTTAAAAATAATTGCTTTAAATTAAACTGCTCAACTAACTTTAAATCTTTTTTAGAACATTGAAAGTCTATATGAAAACCTTTTATAACTTCTTCTTGAAAATAAGATCTATGAAGTTGAGATTCAAACTTACTTAACATTTTAAGTTTAGTTTTATATTCTTTATTAATATCTACAAATAAATTAGGAACCCATGAACTTAAAGTACTTGGTGATCGATACTCAACTAACGATATATCTTTAATCCTACTCAACGGCCAACCAAAATTTGAAACTAATCTATGTTCGAAATGACTATCTTTTGTAGAAGGTAAAATTATTGCATCATAGTTTCTAACATTAGTAAAAGAAGTTTCTATATAATTTATCCATTGATCTTCGTTAAGCTCTTTTAAAAACTTATAAGGTGTAAAAAATAAAGAATAGTTAGAACTTTTACTTACTTCCCAGCTATTTTTAACTTCTTCTAATCTACTGTTGCTAGTAGTAACATCGCAATCACCTCCTTGTGTAAGGCATAATAAATCAAACTTAGTACCTTTATATTTAATAATAGTACCTGAAAGACTATATTCTATATCATCAGGATGAGGAGCTAAGCAAAGTACTCTATTGAATTCTAAAAATTTCATATAGATTTAAAGTTATTATTCGTAAATATTTTTATACCTCTTCTTCTAAGATAATCTCTTAGGTCTTCGCTTAAATCATTCTGAGTACCTTTTATGGTTTTCTCAGTAATATTATAAAAAGTACTACAAGGAATATTATTAAGAGCTTGTTTTAGCTCTATAGATGTATTCTCTTTATTATAAGATACGAAATACTTATATAAACTACCAACTTTATACTCAACTAATTTTTTCCAATCTTCTAATATTCCTAAAACTAACTTTTCTTTTTCTTCTAAAGATAGTTTTTTAGGATAATAATTTTCTTTTATTACCTTGCAAGGACTTCCTGCTGCTAAACTTCCTTCCGGAATACTTCTATTAACTATTGAACCTATTCCTATAACGGTATTTTTACCAATATTAACGTTTGCTAGTACTATACACCTAGCAGGAAGCCAGACATTTTCTTCTATAGTTACAGGTCCGAAATCTGCTGGAAAACCTTGAGTAACATCTAACCATGAACCATGAGTCCATATCATTACTTCTGCTCCTATTCCTGTATTATCTCCTATAATAATTTGATCTGATGGATTAATAATAGCTCTTTCAAATATTCCTACATTATCTCCTATTACTACTTTAGAATTAGGACCATAACAACCTCCTCTTCCAACCTCTACTCCTTCGCACATATATAATCCCTTACCTGCCGTAAATGAAGTACAAGTTATTTTGCAATTATCTTTAATAATAGAGTTAGGACCTAAATTAAATTCACTACATTCAATTATTACATTTTTACCTATTTTAGCACTAGGATGTATATTATACTTTTTCATAATAAGTGTCGTCAACTTTTTGTTCTTTTAATATGTCGTTCATCCAAAAGCAACAGATTAATTCTGTATCTCCTATATTTTTTAAATTATGTGTATAGTATACAGGCATATCAATTACTTTACTGTCAGTACCTTTAATTTTATATTCTATAACGTTATCAGTACCTACTTTTCTCATCTGTACTAATGCTTCTCCTTCTAAGACGCAAAACCTTTCTACTCTTCTAGTATGAAAATGATTACCTCTAACTATACCGGGTTTAGTAGTAGAAAAGAATATTTGACCTTTAGTTTTACTAATCACTAATTCAGATAATCTACCTCTCTCATCATTATGACTATCAGCATTAAACAATCTTTCTTCTTTTTTTATATATGATCTAAAAGTATTAAATAGATTTAATTCAAAGTCATTTTCAAATTTAGGTATTCTATTATAATCTAAATACTCTTCTTTAAATCTTAATAAAGTTTCGTAAATTTTAGAAACTGATGTTTTAATATCGTATTTTATAGGAAGATAGTTCCATGCTAATATATTTCTAAAAATTTGCTCACAAAGATTATCTATATAGAGAAGTTTAACTTCATTATCATTAACTTGTAATTTTTCTCCTTTAATAATTTTATCACAAAAAGTAGCTATGAAAGAGTTATAATCAGGTTTGCAAAACGGTCCGTATATGTTAGGTAACCTCAAAGATTTAAATTTAGATTTATTTTTTCTACACCATTTTTTAAACATTAAATTATTTTCTCTTCTCCATAAACCGTATAAGTTATCATCTTTTTCATGTATAGATGAAGTATAAATTATATCAGCTGGATTGTTTACTTTACTGAGAGTAGATGTTAGTTTATTAGCTGAGTCAATATTATTTTTATATATTTCTTCTATATTTCCTCTATTGCGTTCAGCTGTATGTACAACCGTATCACACTTCTTAAGATTTTCTAAATCATTTTCTAAATTTTTAGACAACCTTATTACCTTTATGTCATCCCATTTATAAGTTAAGTACAACCATAAATGATATCCTATAAAACCATATGAACCGTTTATACCTACTACCATTATATATTAACTTTATTTTTATTTAAAAACTCATCTACATCGTTAGTTACAAAGTATTTAGAATTATAAGGTTTATGGTCATAACTTTCATTAGTTTTATTAAAACCTATTAAATAATAATTATCAAACTCTTCGGTACGTTGAAATTCTATTTCACTAATCATTTCTTCATGAAGTTTCTCTCCATCTCTAATAGGAATTTTGTGTAGCTTCATATCTTCTTTACCGCAAGCTTTAGCTATAGCCAACGCTAGTTCAGCTATATTTAACGATTCAATCTTAGGTATGGCTATTTTACCATGAGAATCAGGATGATTGTAAGCCCATTCGATCAAATCAATAGCTTGATTTAAAGTTAAGAGAAAACGAGTCATACCAAAATCTGTAATAGGTAAAGATTCGTAACCATTCTCTATCATATTTTTAAATACTGGAATTATAGAGCCTGTTGAATTTAATACATTACCGTATCTAGCCATTACTACTTTTATAGAAGATTGCTGTTTTGCAAAGTTTACATAAAGTTGTTCAGCTATAGCTTTGGACATACCGTATACATTTACTGGTTTACAAGCTTTATCAGTAGAAATAAATACTAAAGTATTAATCTTATGATTACATTCTTGAACAGCATCTATTAAGTTTTGATGACCTGTAATATTTGTTTGAACTGATTCGTAGCTATTTTCTTGACATACCCAAACTGTTTTTACTGCTGCAGTATTAATAACAACTGTAGGTTCAAACTCATATAAATTTCTAACTAACGATTGTTTATCTTTAACATCTCCTAATCTATATGTTATATTAGGAAAAGTTAATTTCATAGCTTCTTGTTTATGTTCATTACGTGAAACTACCATAATATCGTTAGAATCATAATAACGTTTAGCTAAAGTACTTCCTAAAGCTCCGGTACCGCCTATAATTAATATCCTTTCTTTATTCATATTTCTTCTATTCTCTTAGTTTTATCGCAAATTAATAAATCGTAATTAGGTTTTTCACCTACACTTAAGTGAGTATACTTACAGCCCCATTCGTTCAATTGAGCTTTAGTTAATTCATAATAATCTATACCGCTGTATGAACCTCGTGCAGTCCAATATGTAATTTCATTACCTTTATCATATAGCTTATTAATTTTATCTATATTAACGTAGTGAGGAATAGCATTTTTATACCCTAATCTTTCTACTCCTTCATAAAAACAAATAGTTTCATCTATATCTACAAAGATTCTCATATTACTATTTCGTTATAATATCTTAAAACTGTAATTTCATACATCTTAGGAATATTATATTTAATATTATTTTTTATCTTAAGTATTAAATCTAAAAAATTTACTCCAGCTAAAGTAGAAAAATAAGTTCCACCTCCTAATCTAGGATTTACTTCTATAAATTTAGGATTACCTTTACTATCTTCTTTTAACTGGATACATACGGGTCCTTTAATACTTAAATGTTTACATAAATCTATACAAAGCTTTTCTATTACCGGATGCTTAACTACTCTTCCTTTAGATGATATTCCAGCTTTTATTTGTAATCTTTCACGAGGTACTACAATAACAGGATTAGATTCTAAATCACATAATACATCTACGGTATACTCTTTACCAGGTAAAAATTCTTGAAATAAATAATTACTACTTCGATGTACCGATTCTTCTTTATCTAATGTTTTAATATCAAAAGATTTATAGCATACTTTTGCTCCTCTACTTCCACTACCATATTCAGGTTTAGCAAACATAGGAAATTTTAAATCTTTATAATTACTAGAAGTAAAAGGTAAAGGAAACTTTTGGCTACAGTAATCAAAAAATAATCTTTTATCTTGGCATTTAATTATAGTATCGTAGTCTGACATAAACACTACAGCTCCTAAAGTATTTAATTCCTCTTTATGTTTAGAAAAATGTTTTATGTCACTATCTCCTGTAGGTATTATAATAGTAGTTTTTTCTTTTTTAATAATATTTAAAACTTCACTCCAATAATCCTTACTGGTAGATAAAGGTACTATATAATTTTTATCTCCTAAATATCTTCCTACAGCTAAAGGGTCACAATCAATAGTTACTATTCTTCCTTTAAAATTAATTTTTTTTAAAGATTTAATAGCTCCAACTGCTGCTGGACCTCCTGCACAACTGATTAAAATATTTTCCATTACCTTAAATAATTTACCTTCTTTACAAAGTTACCACTCTTAAAAGGTCTTTTTCTAGGTTTACCTTCGTTTTTACCTCCATGATTAGAACCATAAACTTTATTACCTAATACGTAAGTTTCCGAATATTTTGCTCCCCAAAGCATCATTCCAGTTTCATTACCTACATTAACTTTAGCTTGGGTTTTGATATACATCTGCTCTCTTATAGATAAATTCATAGGTTTAACTTCAACGTAATTCTTTATAAAATTTAAATTAGTCTCTTTAAGAGCTTTTTCTCCGTAGTAAAACCAATTTATATCACCATATTCTTTAATTTTATCTAGTAAAAGATTAGAATCGGCTGTTGAACCGTACGTTGACGATACATTAATATAGCCAAAATTTTCGTAAGAAGCAATTAATTCTTTACCTTTTTCTATTTCTTCTTTACTAAAAAATATGTCAGGTGTACTATCAATTATATCCTCATCTTTAAACTGCCAAAATTTTAACATTTGTTCTACTAAAGGTATTTCATCATTACTATCATCGTATATCCTATAATGATCATGAAAAACTTCCTCAGTATATTGGTCTATAAATCCATCTATGTATGGGTTATTTTTAAATATATCTTGAGTAATTAACGAACTGTCGTAAGTACCGTACCCCCATTGATTAAGCATACTACCAAATATACTTTTCATCATTATAGAAGAAGGAATTAAAACTTTACAATTAGGGTATTTGCTTTTAAGTAATCTAGGCATAGAAGAAATCAAACACCAATCACCTATTCCGTGGCAAGTTCTCATTATTACAAACTCTAAGTTACTTAGATACTCATCTGGAATAGCTACATTATCTGCAGCAGTAAAACCTAACCTTTTTACTTCACCAGCAGAAAATAAAGTATTGTTATTTATTCTAAAAAAAACAGCCATTAATTTTTAAGTATTAATTCTAATAAATTATTAGGCTTGAAAGTAGCGTTTTCTTTTTTCATTTTATCTATTTCGTCAAAACCATATACACTTTCTAAATCTATTAAACTATACTCCCCATTATTAAGTTTAATAATATTCTGAGGAACTAAATCATAATAAATTAAGGATCTTTTTTTACAGTTTTTAATAACTGTTTCTAAAAAATAAGGAGGTATCTTTTCAAATGACGAATCATTATCTTCTATAACTTTTCCTCCTTCCATAATATAACCTACTAAAAGATCTTTATCGTAAATTAAAGTTTTTAGGGCTGGAGTTAGACCGTTGAATAAACCTGATTCGATTCCTAGTCTTAGTTTATCTATTCTACAATAAGAAGGGTTAAGTAATTTTATAAATAAATTATTTTCTTTATCGTAGTAAACTGCCCTGCCATGATTGATACCATCTACAACTCTATTATATTTATCTTTTATAAGAGGTAAATTAGATAACTCTAAATCAGATACTTGTACTTTGTCTGTATAGTTCAAACCCCATTTATAAAATTCAAAATTAAAAGGAAATCCTAAATGAGATTTATTTTCGAAAAACTCTTTAATTAATTTCCAATCGTTTTTATCTCGTTCAGATTCAGTTATATTTTTTCTAGCAAAGTAAAATCTAGGTTCTAAAAATTTTATACCGTCTATTGTTATACAGTAGTTATTTAAAATATCATCATCGTTATTAGCACCAAAGTATTTAAACTTATCATAGTTTTGAGGAAAAACTTCTATACCATTAGGAAATGTATAATTTTTATTTCTCGCATCTGATGATATTATTATATCTAAATCATCGTTTGATCTAATACCCATTAAAGTTAATATAGAGCTTTGAGTTAAACAAAAATCTTTTGTATCTATTCCTGTATCTAATAATTCTTTAAGTAAATTTAATTTAGAAGTTAAAGGTTTGACTCTATGTATTCCATCTAATTTAGTAGGAGTATTGTAAATTAATTCAGTTTTCATATAAAAAGGAATATATTTTTCTCCTCTAATTAGCCTTCCAATCATGGCATAAGCTCTATGATAACTATGTTTTATAAAGCCGTTATCAAATTCACTAGGGGTAGTCTGTAAAAACTTTTCAATTTCCTTATCGGTCATTTTATCTAATGACTCATAGTATTCCATAGTCATTTTATCCCAACCTATATCGTGATGATCAGCAACATTTTTTCTAAATCCTGCTTTCATACAATTATAATATTGCCAATTTTTAGGATTAAGTTCTGGGTCTTTATCTTGCTTTTTCCAGTAGTCTACTATTTGTCTAACAGTTTTAAGTTCTCCATTTAAGTTTAGTACTTCTTTACCTCCTCCACCTTTGGCAACTTCCATATTTAAAAAATATTCTAGACTAATAGGACTATACTCTGGAAGTGTATTATTACTGTATAATTCTTTATAAGTTCTCTCTAACCAGTAGTTTACATGTCTAGGATTTTGAGGTATAGCATTAAAATGGTATATGTACCCTGCTTTAGTAAATAATAATTCGTCTTTAAACCAAGAATGTCCTGGTATATGTAGTAGATTTTTTCTAAATAGATCTTGAAGATTAAATGCTTCTGGTAAGTAGTTAATTTCTATATCAAATTTATTAGCTAAATAATTTACTATTGTCTGATCAGTTCCTGCTTTTATTTTTTCAGATAATTCTTTTATTGTAGAAATATTTTTTTCATAAAAATCTTTTACGAAATTGTAAAAAGGTATATGTTCTTTAGAAGTTATTTGAAATCCTCCATTAAAATATTCCCAAGGATCTATTCTACCTTGATCTTTAAATAATGCTTCACCCCAGTTATCGATACTTCTAGTCACCCATTCATAACATCCATTATTAAGTACTACACTAAACTTACCTTTAGTTAAATGAAAAAAGTTAGGACAAGTAGGGTGAATTATAGTATCAGCATCAACTATTAATACCTGATCATAATCTATTTCGTTATGTTGTAATATATCATGAACCCAGTATCTCTGTAAAGTTATTTTCATATAGGTAGGATCCGTAATAGGATCCTTCCACTCTATAACTCTTATATCATTTTTTGCACCCCAAGCTTTCCAACTATCTATAGAGTACTTATAGTTACTACTTCTACCGTCTCCTAAATCTACATTAGGAATAAAAACTATATTTTTTTTCATAAAGTATCGTAATAAGCATTTTGCTTTTCTTGCCTTTCGATAGTTTTAGGATGAAAAAGAGCTAACTCAGGTAAAGCAGGTAGAAGAGCATGAGTTTTATGTCCTACTAAAACTTCATGAACTTTATTTTTCCACTTAATTTCTGGTTTATTTTTCCATATACGCCATTGATAATCAGGCCAGTTAACTCTATTATCCTTATCTACATTCCATCTCCATTCAGTAATATGTTCTGGTGTAAGTCCTGATACGGTATTAACTCTAGGTACTAGATAAACTTCATTATCAGGATTACTTTCTAAGATTTCAGGTAATCTTTCAATTAAAATATCATGAGGAATTTCGTCAGCATCTATTTGAAATATATAATCTCCAGTACACATACTAGTTAAAAAATTTTTCCAATCTCCAAAATGATGTTTAAACGTTTCAGCTTTATATACTACATTATTTTCCCCTTTAAGTTCAATTATATGATCCCATACCTCAGCAGTACCATTTCCTTTATCAAATAAAACTACTATCTCGTCTTGTTTTCTTCTATGGATTAAAAGAAAGTTTAGTAGTTGAACGATTTCTTTTTTTTCGTTACAAACAGTAACTGCATAACTTATTTTCATTACAAAGGGTTTACTTTAAACATTCCTATATAATCAGCAGCTTCCATAAAATCATTTCTTTCGTAATGTTTTACATTTTTCATATCCATCTTATGAGTCTGATCTGCAGATACTTTTTTATCTCCTTCTTCTAAAGGAATAGCTTTAGCTGCTGCCCATTTCCAATCATTTTTATTAGTTCCGTCTACAAACACCATACCTTTACCAGGTAGAGTTATTGTTGCCGGTAACCATACTCTATTGTTTTTATCTTCAAACATTAAATCTTTATATAACTCAGGCGAAGAAGCTACTGCATTTTGTACTACTGGGCTACCTTTAGTCATTAATGTTGAGGTTGTAAAGCCACTACCGAAACATAACCATGTAGTAATTTCTTTTCCTTCATGATTAAAAGTCTGTTCGTAGCATGCATTACTCCCAAAAGGTCCTTCTACTAATTGATCTTTATTCATTCTATAACTTTTTTAATTTAGGTAATTGAATTTTAGGCGGGTTATTTGTATTATCTAATTTTTTTAATTTAGGTAATTGAATACCCGGAGTTTTATTTTCTCCTCCTATTTTTTTCAAAGTAGGAAGATTTAAACTTACTTGTTGAGAAAACTGAGGTAGATTCTTATCTAAGATAGTTTTTAACGTCTCTACCATTGATTCGTAGTTAAACTTAGTTCTACTCTTACGTCCTTGTCTTTTAGCTTTAACTAGCCATTTTTTGTAGTCTTTATAAACTTCCTTAAGAGCCTTACCTACATCCACAGCATCAGGAGCAAACCATTGAGCTTCAGGTAATATCATTTTTTTAACTACTGCACTTTTGTGTACTTTATTTAAACTTCCATTAACATATCTAACAAATTCTTTATCTAAGAATAATGTCTGCCCTGACCATGCTGAAGCTATGATAGGTTTATTTACTAAGCTAAATTCTAAAAATGGTCTGCCAAATCCTTCACCTTTAGGTAAAGAAACTAATGCTTTTACTTTAGGGTGATTATATAAATAATTCATACCGGCATCAGATATTTCTCCGTGAACTAAATAGATATTAGGAAGTTTACCTTTAACAGTTTTTCTTACTACATCTATCTTTTCCATTAACCTATCTCTATCCATAATAGACGTAGTAAAAGTATGAGATTTTAAAATTAATGCTGGAGGGGTTTTCTTATTTTTAAAAGTTTCTAAGAAAGATTTTATAGTAAACCCTATATTTTTTCTATCTTCTCCAAATGCTCCTTGCATCCAATGTCCAGTAGTAAAGAAACAAAAACTTTCAGGAATACTATCTAAATTAATTTTTAACTCTTTTAATTCAGTATTTAGTTCTTCATTATATTTAGCAGGAAAATATTTAGTTAAATCAGCTCCTTCAAATAAAATTTCTACTTTAGTATCCAATTGCAGTTTCTGGACTGCACCGGTACGTTCATCTTTAATATCGTACTTACTTTTATTAAAAGCATCTACAGTATGTTGAGAAGAAGCTAAAATTAAATCCATATTATTACCTCCTTGTATCCAACTAGGATCGCATAAGTCAGTTTCCATTCCAGCTGTAACTCCTATATTATACTTACCTACTTTTTTAAATTCATTAGGAATCGTAATTTGAACCCAAATGTCAGGCTGCACACTCATATTAGGAATAATTCTAGACGATAAAATTTCATCATTATGATCTTTTAAGTACCCCCATCTTGTTTCTCCCCACCTTTGAGCTAATATTTTTACATCATACTTATCTATATCTATTAAAGCTTTAACAAAGTCTCTTGCTCTAGCTCCATAACCACTATAGGTATCTATAGGGCAACTTACTACTATACTTGGTCTACTCATTTTAATAACCTGTTAATTTATGTTTTATATAATTTGCTTCGATATCTTTAATTTTATAAAAATCAAATGAACTTCTTGGTACAAAGTTATCGAAAGCATTATCTAATATTTTTATAACTCTATTTGCCATTTTTTGTGCAGTCATATCTGCTTCGTCACTTATAACCCATTCATAACCAGCTTTACCGGCTTCTAATCTTTTTACTTTACCTAAATTGTATACTTTTTCTATAGCATCTGCTGCATCTTCAGGCGTACATCTATCGTCAAATATATAAGGCGTAGAAGGAGAACCCTGTACTGACCTACTAGAAGGGAAGACTGGGAAAGCCCATTTACCACATTTTTTATAAGTACCTCTATGATTAGAAGGAAATTCAGAATCGAAATCTATCCAATTACCATTTTCATCTTCGAATCTCATCTGGTCTTGCATACCTCCTGTAACGTTTGCTATTATAGGAGTAGAAGTCATTAGAGATTCAGTTAATGCTAATCCCCATCCTTCGTTTGATGAAAGTAAAATAGTTGCATCTGCTATATTATATAATAAATTTAATTGAGCTGCTGGTATCTTTGAAGGTGAAAAGAATACATTAACATACTCAGGGTCACAAAATGCTTCTCTTACTGCTTTTAAATCAGTACCGTTTTGATCTACTATATCTGAATGAATTATAAATCCGCATTTTTTAGCTTTTTCCTTACCTATCTTATCACAAAAAATTCTATAAGCTAAAATTGCATCAGGTATACTTTTACGTCTAATATTTCTTGAATTAAAAAATAATACGAAATCTATATCTCTACCTCCTAAAACTGATTCTCTAAATTCTAACAATTTTGAGTAATGTTCGTGACCTTCTTGTAGAGGAAAGAAATGTTTTGTATTTATACCATGAGGTACATACTCTATAACTTTATCCTTTGCTTTATCTCCTAATACAAGTTTATTAATATTTTTGGTCTGTTTAGAGATAGCCATCAATACATCTACAGAATCGTAGTAAGGTTTATTATATAATGGAGCTGGGTAGTCGTCCCAAATGTTAAGCCAGAAAATTGGCATTTTACTTCTTATTTCTCTTTCTATTTCAAATAACCAAGTCCAGTACCTAGGGTCAGTAAAAATAAAAATAGCATCTGGGTTTTCTACTTTTATAAGTTCTCTTACTTTTTTTGCATCGCCATAACCTGATGAAGGTATTAAACGTACGTAGGCATCATTAATACCTATTTCTTGATTAACTGTATCAGATAGATCAAAAGCTTTTCCTTCTTCAGGATGCTTAACTGCTGCACCTAAATTTACCCAATTAAAATGGTGAGCACTACCTAGTACCACTTCCTTACCCATATTACCTATACCAGAATGCATTCTGATATCATCGCATAAGAGTAATATTTTTTTACGTTTATCTTTTTCTATGTAGCCTAACATATCTTTCATATAACTTCTACTTTAAAAATTGTTTTTGTAATTTAACTCTGAAGTCTTTATCATTAAGATAAAGATAAATTGCTCGAGAGGCAAGTTTTTGAAAAGAAAAATTATCTTTCAAGCATTGGAATTTAAATTCATCGTATAATTTAGGATCTAATCTTACGGTTGTAAGTTTTTTATCTTTATTTCTCATAACTTAATTATTATATACATATATAAATATATACCTTTTTCAAAAACATTAAGTATAATTTTTACATTCTATACATTTACCTAAAGGTGACGTACATTTATATTCTTTATCTTGATACTTTCCATCTTCATCTAAGACATTATCAATAAAGTTATTCATTGAAGTAATTATTTGTTTAGTTTTTCTAGGACCTGCGTTAGGAGAAAACTCTTGAACTCTTCTTTGCATTGAAGCAAACTCTGCTTCTGCTGGTACTCTTCTTTTAACTATAAAAAACTGTACGTTTATTTTTTCTTTTGGTATATCAAATTGTCTAGAGAAGAATTCTTTATATAAAACTACTTGAGCAGTTAAATTAGGATTCTTTTTTTGTTTATCTCTCCATCCAGCAGTAGAAGTTTTTATATCCATTATAGTCCATTCGTCTATATTAGGGTGATAAAATACTAAGTCTATTAAACCTTTAAATTTAACTCCTGGTTTAATATCTTGATAAAGTAAAGTTTCTACTCCAGCAAGCATCATATTCTTGGTACTAAAGTAACCAGCTCTTTTTTTCTTTAAAAATTCTAATA
>Ga0208159_1000134_pt1 | contig 29430 bp, 48 predicted proteins | sample 9_EtaG_FD_184082 | JGI IMG/M metagenome (GOLD analysis project Ga0208159, IMG submission 184082) | Marine viral communities from the Subarctic Pacific Ocean - 9_ETSP_OMZ_AT15188 metaG (SPAdes) (version 2) | ecosystem: Environmental > Aquatic > Marine > Oceanic | place: Pacific Ocean | collected... | reverse complement strand
AACTGGTTCACGGATGCCGTCGATGTCCACAGGAGGAGCAGCGACGAAGGCGGTGATGAAACAGACGGTTGCTGCCAACAGAGTTGGAATCATCAGCACGCCGAACCAACCGACATAGAGGCGGTTATTGGTAGAAGTTACCCACTCGCAGAAATTTTCCCAAGTAGATGATTGTTGTCTTGAAAGTGTTGTAGCCATTGTTTTGAAAAAGGGTTATGTAATAGTGCGGGGAACACTGGTTATGATATTCCAACCCTACCCTCCAGGGTTGGTATTAGAGACGTATTTTACTTGGATAGTCTCGGTAGGGACCGAAGTCCTTTTGCTCCAAAAGAAAAGGTGTGGAATTCCTCACCTCTTCCATGTATTTATATTAAGGTGTATTGGGAGAAAATTCAACCCCTAGTGGTCAGTTATGAAACTGGATGGTATTTACGATATCTTACAGTCTCGAATGTCTCAAAAATTTCTTCTGGATTACCATAACAAGTTTTCTTTCTGACCTCAACGATTTCATCGTATCCATCTTGTTGAACATCAGGCCACTGAAAATGTGCGTTCTCAGTGACCTTACGACTGATTACTTCATAATCAACACCATCACCTGAGACAGGCAGGACGGCTTCGACGTGTTCTTTCTTTTTAGCAGGCATAAAAAAGGAGGTTTAACACCTCCATAGTATATCATATTTGTTTTAGCTTAACAACCCATAAGAATATCATTAGAATAGGTTTGTTCAGAACAGGTTCAGTAACGAAACTCCTGAAGCTTATCTAAAACCCTGTTGAGATATTCATCAGCGAGATACCTAGATTCTCCAAGGTATTTTCTGTCTTTCAAATCATTTTTCAACTTGTATAGATGAGATTCCATCTCATACTTAGTAATGGGTCCTCTAGGCATCATCAATCTCCTTCATCTTTTGATCAATAAGTTTTCTTCTTTTTTCCCAAGTATCTGCTTCATCATAGATATGACCTCTTTTGTGAAGGGGATTGATACATCTTATATCATCCTTAAGACCACATACAAGGTTACTTAGCTCTTTTTCATTACCAACCTTTCCAGTGTACCATCTGTGTTGACCATTCAACCAGACAGCACTACAGACAGGACATTCTTTACGTTCTATAGAAAAGTCAGATACTTCTTTACCAGACATTAGAAGGGGGTATTGGGAACAGGAGCTGGAAGTGTTGTTGGAACATCACCACCAGGCATACTACTATTTAACCCACCTACTAATGCACCCTCAATAATACCCTGAATTTCTGCAGAAACTTTTTCTTTTGCCGATTCAATCAATGAATCTTTTTCTAGATAAACATAGGTTCCACCTGCGACAATACCTGCACTGACAGTGAAAGAAACAAGGGCCAGGACGTTGATAAGTTTTTGCATAATGCTAGTGAGACTGAAATATATATATCCTCTAAATAAAGGAGCACTAATAAGGTATGAATTTATGAAGAGATTACTTCTTCTCACTTCTACTTTATTTCTCGTATCACCAGTGTCGTCTGCAGAAATTACTTCTAGAATCACAGATTCTATTCAACTTACCGTTGATGGTCCAGCTGTCCAATCCACAAGGATTGGTTCATCTTATTCCGTTTCAGGTAGTAACATTGCAGTAACGACATTGGGTGGATTGACAGGATCGTCGGCTACAGCACCCGCAACAATTTCAGCAGGTGACTATGCCATCGAGACTGATGGACAAGCATTCACATTCTCAGAAACCACTCTTGTGGGCGACACTGTGGTAACCTCACAGACCTGTTGTAATTCAGGACAAATCACAGCTCCTAACTTGTATAGTGATTCAGTCACTAATACTGGAGGAACGGCTGGAACTCTGGCTGGTACACTTTCTGGTACTAGCATTCCTACGATCACGGCTGGTGGAGCAGGATCTACTGGTATTGGTCAACGTACTGTTGAGCTCTCTGTATTCAACTAAAATGAATAAAAATCTCTCAGCAACTATCCTAATCGGTGGGTTGTTGGGAGTCCTTTATGGATTCCCCCAACCCGTTGAAGCTAACACACCCGCATTTACCAGGGGGACAGTGAATCAAGACACTACTTCTACCACTACGGTCGTAGAAGTAATCAGACAAATAGACTACACCACAGGTGAGTCATATACGGTCTCTGGAACTAACATTAATTTACCTGATAATCCAGGACCTGACTCGATTTATACAATACAAGATCAAGGGGCTCCATTTCAGTTCAGTGAAACATTTTTGGGTCCCGGTATAGCATCGGAGACGAGCATTGATAGGACAACGACTATTGAGAGCTTTACTACTAGCGTCAGTGTGTTTACCCAGTAACGTACTGGCTGAAGGAGCTCCACAAAATACGAATATTGCAGGACCTTCTGCAGCAGCTACTGGCAATGTTACCAATCAAGCTGTTCAGGTTCTTCAAGGACCATTCGCTATCAACTCTTTTGGTGGTGGAGTTCAATGTCAAGGACCGACTATGTCGGTCTCTCCTTTTATTCTTGGATCAAGAAACTATAACTGGGATCCAGAACAATATACCACTGGTAATGGTAACATGGGTATATCTTTTGGTGTTCAGGTACCTCTTGATGGAGGAAGTTTAGAACTTTGTAAAGAAAGAGCAAGAGTTGAAATAGCAAGACAACAAGCAGAGGCAGATAAAGCTAGACTTGATTTTGAACTTGTTAGATTGTTGAAGTGTGGTGAAGCAATGAAATCAGGAGTAATGTTTCATCCCCAAAGTCCTTACGCAGCAATATGTGCGGACGTGGTGATAGCTGTAGAACCAACACCACCACCTCCAGAACCTAAACCTGTTATTCCATTTGATGTTGTGGTTCCCACACAGAGGGATGACTTAGAAGCTCAGTAAAACTAATATAGTTTATAGAGTTTTCTAGAGAACTATGATCTCTACACTAATGCAAAATGACCTCTTTCTAGGAGGTCTTTGTTATGCTATGATATGTGTTCCTATCATAGGTATGGACCTAGTTCATAAATATGGGTGGGAACATTGGGCACCATTTAATCATCATGAATCTAATCCTGAGACCCCACGAGAATCTGAATGATCCCGTTTGGAGTGTAATAATATCAATCATGATTTTGATGGTGGGTGTTGTATACATCGTCATCTATATACTAGGCATTGATGAAAGAGAAACTCATGGGAGCCATGACACCACCAAGCAGGAAGAGTTGCTACAACTTTCGAGTGACGGAGATCAATCGTGTTCTTGACGGCGATACTATTGATGTCACCATTGATCTTGGTTTTGATCTATACAAGAAAGAAAGAGTTAGAATTGCAGGAGTTGATACGCCAGAGAAGAGAACGAGAAATCTAGAGGAGAAGGCACTTGGAATCGACGCAACCAACTGGCTCAAAGAGAAACTGGAATCGACTATCGCTGGTGATGATGAGTTGTCTGTTAGGACTGAACTTGTTGGTGGGGTTGGGAAATATGGGCGTCTTCTTGGTTGGTTATACGTTGGGGACGCAGATGTGTCCCTCAACGAACAAATGATTACTGAAGGATATGCTCATGCATATGATGGTGGCACCAAGGATATGAACCTGGAAGCACTTCGTGAGATTCGTAGAGCACACGGAACACTTATCTAAAATGCAAACTTTGACCCAAGTTTCTTCGCAATCACCTTGGGAGCAGCAAAATACTTTTTGAATCTCTTCTGACCCTCTTTGGTGAGTTGTTTACCTAACTCCTCATCAATAATAACTTTGTTATCATATTCCCATAGGGCATTTATCTCCACTTGATCTCTGAGATACTGCTCTAACTTTTCTATGCCACCTTCTAATACTTTCATACCCTTTTGAGAGTACTCTAATAATTCTGTGGTTCCATTTTCGTTTGGAATGAAATGAAGAACAGGTTTGACTTGTTTGATCTTAATCTTTTTCTTCTTACCAGCCTCTGCCAATATCTTTTTAAGGACAGGTTCTAGCGCAGTCTTTGCCTGACCAACAGCAATAGTGGCACCAAGAGTCACCACCGTAGTAACCACAGCAAGAGATCCTGCAGCAACCAATGGTTCTGGATCAGGTAAAGGTATATCCAGTCCTCCTACGTTTATTGTAGGAGTTTGTGTGGGGATTTCTGGAGTTGGTGGTATCTGTGGAGTGATAGGTAAGTCTCTAGTATCTACTGGAGTTTCCCCTTTAGTTTGCTCAGGATTTGATGGTACACCAGGAGCCGCTGGTTGAGTTTCCTCAACAGTCGGTGTAGGTCTAGTCATCTGTATCTGAGGATACTCTATAGTAGGATTAGGAACCCTAACTACTGGAGGACTAATACCCCTCACAACAGGAAGAGAAGGTGCCAACACAGAGGGCACCTCTACTTCACTTACGATTGATGGTGGAATCTCCTTTATAACATTATTAGGACTTCTTGTTTGCCGTATCCTTGGAGTCATTTGGTTCAACTGCAGAGATGACTAATGGTGCTTGTTCAATACGAATAACCTGAGCATTGCCGTTACTCTTAGACATAATATCTTCCATCTGTGCCTTGGTGATTCCTCCACCTCCACCATTCATCGCACCCTTCTTAGTTGTCTGAACGCCGAACGTCGCTAAAACACCTGTGAAAACCGAGGCAATGAAAGTCGGATCCAGATCTTGTTTTGGAATCTGAAGTGCTGGTGGGAGATCAACATATGCCAATGTAAGAATACCTCCTGACCAAATCAAGATACCTAATCTTACAAATGTAGATAAAATTACTAGTTGTTCTTCCTTATCATCTGTAGCTTCTTTGATCTTTCCTAGAAGACCTTTCTTCTTTTCTTCAACTGGTTTCTTCTCTTCCATGGTTTAGTGGTGTGGCACCTGTATTTAGAATTTACAGAATTAATACTTGTAATCTGATACAAATAGTGACTCACTAGATCCTTGAGATTCATAGACACCACATGAAGCCATAGAATTTGCTTTCGCACGTTCGAGTAATGATTCCTGACCTGTTTTCTCGTTACTACCACCCCATGCTCTAAGACATGAGTGTTGCAATGCTCTACCATATGAGAATGATAGATTCCATGGTTTATCAACAGCAAGAAGATTCATTTCATTTAGATATGAAGATGCTTCTTCTTCACTCAAACCACCAGACAAAAATACAATACCTGGTACAGCGGCAGGAACTGATCTTAGTAGTGTAGTTACTGTTGCAAGTGCAACAGTTTTAGGATCAGACTTACCTTTATAATCGGCACCTGGAACTGTCATGGATGGTTTTAGAAGTGTTCCTTCTAAGTACACACCATTTTGTTGACAAACGAAGTATACTTCCTTAATTATCTTTTCCTGTATCTCAGCTGTAGTTAAGATATCATGATCCCCATCCATAAGTATTTCTGGTTCAATGATAGGAACTAATCCAGCTTCCTGAACTGCACGAGCATATCTTGCAAGACCCCAAGCATTTTCTTGTATTGCAAGACTAGATGGACCATCTTTTGTAATCTGTAAAACTGCTCTCCATTTTGCAAATCTTGCACCACGAACATAATAATCAGAAGCTCTCTCTGTTAATTCATCTAGACCGGAACAATATGTCTCATGATCCAAAGCTCCAGGTAATGGTTTCAATCCTTTATCAACTTTAATTCCTGGAATGATACCTTGTTTATTGAGTTTATCAACCATACTTTCACCATCAACATGATTTTGATAGAGTGTTTCTTCGTATAAGATTGCACCACTAATGTAATTACCTAAGTCAGGAGTGGTGAACAACATACCACGATAAGACTGTCTATTTTCCTCTGTATTTTCTACTCCAATATCTGATAATCTTTTACCAATAGTTTTCGTCGATTCATCTACAGCAAGAATACCTTTACCTTTTACTGACAGTTGTTCTGCTGTCTCTTTTAATTGTTTCTTGTAGTACTCTAGTGTCATGTTCTTTATTATTTCTTTATTATATATCATAACATAAAAAAAAAGATCCCTATTGGGATCCTTGATATGCTGGGACCATCATACCTGGTCCCATATCATCATCGTCATCTCCATCTTCACTACTCAAAGCCAACATAACAAAGAAGGGAGTGATGATAAAGATTAAAGTTTGGAGCACGGCCCAATCGTAAGTCATGAGTTGTATGCCACTACTGCGATTGGAATCAGTAGCACAAATGCTGCTACTACAAATCCCATCAGAATACTCCGGGAAGGATCTGTCCGGTGGTCAGGTATGCACCAACTGCTGCAACAAATCCGATCATTGCTGCACGGCCATTAAGCTTTTCTGCTGATTCGTTCATTGTTTTTTCCTCTAGTTAATTGTGTTCTAAAAAGTGTTTGTCTATAACCTGGATACGTTCTTCTTCGTGTGCAATGATATCAAGCTGATCTTGAATAGCAGCTACAACATCCGGGTGTTCTCCAATACCTACAGGGTGATGTAGATATACTTCAACATTAGCTTTTGCTTTTTGAATGTTACCCGTTGCCTCGTCACGAAGTGCATCCAACAATACTTTACGGAGATTGCAAGACATTAGTAGAGTTCCTCCTCTTTTTCAGTTTCGATTATACAATCAGAAGTTGGATAAGCCACACAAGTGAGGACGAATCCTGCTTCTATTTGATCGTCATCAAGAAAAGATTGATCTTCTTGATTGACAGTTCCACTCACTACTCTACCCGCACAAGATGAACATGCACCGGCTCGACATGAATATGGAACATCGATTCCTGCTTCTTCTAAAGCGTCGAGAATGTATTGATCTTCTTCGACACTGATGGTTTCTTCAATACCAGCTGGGGTACGAACAGTGACATTAAATAACATCGGTAAATAAGATAGTCATTTATAATATAACACACAAATACAAAATATACAAGTGTGTTTATCTTAATATCAGAAGATACCAAAGAAGAAGTTACCTGTAATCGCGTAGGAAAGGAATCCAGATACAATACCCATCATCGCCCAACGGCCATTGTATCTCTCAGCGTATTGCTGAGGAGAATCCAAACCTTTACGATTGTAATCCTCAACTACCATCTGAGGTTCTTTGGCAAAGATATTCTGTTGCCCGAACTCATTACTAGTGACTGTCATTTTATCTATTGTAAAGATATGTATATATTATATAGGAAATATAAAGTTTTGTCAATTAGATGTAACAGTTAAATTAGTGACACTCCCATCCATCCATTCAATCTCAGTTGGTTGCAACCCCATACGAGGATCATCTACAGGACAATCTTCTAAGGATCCTTGTGGTCCAGTGGTGATATATTCATATCCTTCTTTACTAATTTCATGGATAGGATCTGTTTGGCCATATGGATACCCAGGTATATCTACCAGGATAGTACCGTTCTCTGTTTCTTCTGCAGAACGAATACAATAGGTAGGGGGAATTGGTTTCTGTTCTTCCTCTGATACTACTTCTTCTGCTTGACTACCTCCACAAAATACAAGGAAAGGTAGAACTAATAGGGGGAAATACTTTTTCATAGTTGTATAAGCAATAAAAAAGGGAACCCGAAGGTTCCCCATATTATATCACAGTGAGATCAGAATGACCACTTAACACCAGCCTTAGCACCAACACCCAGATCTTCATCGAAGGAGTTGTCAGCAGTCAGGAAGGAGATTTCACCATAGACATTTACGGACTCCGTAACATCAACACCCAGACCAGCCTTACCGGAGATCTCGGTTTCTGTCTCTTCACCGTCAACGCTTACCAGAGCGGGACCACCTTGGACATACCAAGCGGCGGACTCACCAAGACCAGACTCGTAGCCTACGTGGATGTCAGTCGTTGCAGCTTGGTAATCATCACCAACCCAACCAGCGTTGGTTTCTACGTTCACATAGGGGCCAGCAACTGCAGCACTAGCGAGAAAGGGGGTAGCAGCGACGGCTGCGAATACAGATTTAATCATTTTAGATACCTCTAATTTACTTGCGGAATGGTTACCCGCAGATGGAAGGGACTCGACATGTCCCTGTGTGTGCTAACCAAAACTTCTCAAGTTTGCGGAGGTGTTTTGTTATAGTCCGTTACATTTGTAACTGGATTTATTTATTATACTCTACTATTGTTCTTCTGTCAAGTTTGTTGATCCCGAAACTCTACCAAAGTAGGGATCATAGTTCATTAGATCGTCGATTGAAAGTTGAGCTCCTCGTTGGGACCAGAAATTCCATTGGGCGTCGTAGTTTCCTTTGTGGAAGGCGTCAACGTGCTCAGGATGAATACTAGACCCAAGAGGGATGTGATAAAGCAAAAGCGGGAGAGCATATGTATTACCCGAATTATATAACAAGTCATCGGCAACAGGTCGTGGACGTACACCATTATCTAGTTTATATTTGTCCTTACGACAATGAAGACGAATCATCTTCTCTGCATGATGACGTGTAATAACATAACATGCAGTAGAAAACTCATTCACAAATCTCTTGTGAATCTTTACGGTGATATCACCAGTACAGATAATTGCAATCTGAACTACATCCCAATCATAGGGAATCTTACAAAAGAAATCTTTCCAAGTAAAGTTCCAGAACTGAACCAGATCTAAACTACAATCATCCTCCATCATGATTGCATAGGGTTCACCACTATCATAGAACTCTTTGATGGCTTTGAGGTGGGAGGTCACACAACCCACCTCTCCTGAGGATACCATTTCAGGATATCTTCCCTTCAGAATATCACCGAGGTCATCCTCTCTGCCATCGTATGCAGAAACCCTAGTATAGTTTGTGATACCCCAGTGATTAAACTGTTCCTCCATATACTCACGTCTCTCTGTTTGATCATCCAGATTGATGTAGTAGATATGAGGGATACCTTCTAACTTAAACTTTGACTTATTCTTATCTCTGGTCATAGATCCAATTCATTACATCGATTTCAGGTTTCCATCCAATGACTTCACCAATCCTAGTTATATCAGCAAGAGTGGTGGTGGCTTCACCAGAACGTTCAGGTAAGTATATCTGATTATCAGAGATGGCGTTAGCAATCTCCTGAATAGAATAGTTCTTACCACTACCTACATTGAATACCTCACCCAACATCTCATAGATGGGCATGATAGCTGCCAGATAGTTCGCTCGGGCTACATCTTTTACATGAACAAAGTCACGTTTCTGTGATCCATCACCAACAATAGTGAGTGCATCCTTACATTCTGCCTGACGTTGGAAGATACTGATGACTGGTGCATATTGGCCGACAGAAGGAGACCTTTCACCAAAGACATTGAAGTATCGTAATGATACAGTCTCCAACCCATACAGGTCTGTATACATCTTACAGAACTTCTCACCTGCAATCTTAGATGCGGAGTATGGGTTCAGACAATCATCAGGTTGTGTCTCTTTATTAGGCCATGGATTACCACCATAACCAGATGATGTAGAGGAGTATACAACTCTCTTCACACCAGCCTCACGAGCACACTGTAGAACCACAGTGGTACCTACACAGTTCTGTTTCACTGCGTTGATAGGGTTCTCAATGGCAGGTTGAAGACGACTCTCTGCTGCTAGGTGGAACACATAGTCCACACCTTCAAATACAGGTCTCATCTCCTTATACTTGGAGACATTTGCCTTAACATTCTGAACTCTAGGATCTTTCCTCCAATAAAACTTATCATTGTTTGCTGTCTCATTGTCAACAGCAACAATTTCATGTCCATGATCAAGGAGATAATCAACCAGGTTTGATCCAATAAAACCTGCTGCACCTGTAACTAATGATTTAACCATTTTGAATAGATTGATAGATAAGGTTTTTCAGTTTAGTTGTGGAGTATCCATGGTCCTTTCTAGGAATCCAAACGATTGGTATATCGATTCTATTTCCACTGTAGCTATTGTCATCGTAATCATCGCCAAGGAACCGCAGATGGTATTCACCACTATCAAGCATATCAAGAAACTGATTTTCAGTTTCGTAGGTGACAACTTCATCAACATCTTTTAAAGCCAATAGAATTTCTTTCCTGTCTTCTACAGATTGAATAGGTGACAGTTTCCAACTTCTCTCAGATGTTGGGTTGACATGAAGAGCCACTGTCAGATGATTACAATGTTCCTTTGCTTTCCTGAACATTCTAACATAGCCAGGATGAATGATGTCAAAGGCACCAGCAACAATACCTCTCTTTAGTGGTTGATGTTTCTTCCAATCTTCTACGTCTATTCCTTTGTCGTCAATAAAAATGTCAGCATGTGGTTTGTGAAACATGGGTTCTATCTCATGATACTTCACCCCCCACTCATTCAGTTGTCTCTCTGTGAGGCCAGTCCAGTCAATACCAGAAGAACGACCACGAGCTGTCTGGATAATAATATAGTTACCTTCATCGTAGAGACGGTTGACTGTCTCTACCATGTAAGGGAAAGGAGTTGACTCTAGGTAACCTGGTTTTCTATCATCTCCTCTCAATGGAGTGTGACATATAGTCCCATCTAAATCAAAACAATATCTCATACCACTCCATGTAAGAATATTTGATGAACACATTCTACCACACCATATGACTCTGAGTCAACATGGTAGTTGAACTTCGCGAAGTCTGAGTTTCGTCTCAAACTATTGTGTGGACTAAAACCTGTAAGAACACCATAGTCAATACCATATTGTTCACAGTGTCTCATACAGTTCAGGATATTTAGAGACTCTCCACTAGAACTGATCAGAACTACTAGAGTATCTTCTTCTACATGATACTTTAGAAACTCTTTGTAGGCATGATCATAGCCAAAATCATTGGCCAACATGGTGAGCATAGAAGGATCAGAGAAGACCGAAACCCTCTTCTGATGAAACTTCATATAGTCTTGTGAAATATGGGATGCAACAGAATTGCTACCTCCATTCCCAAGAATAATAATGCGACTATGTCTATCAAATTCAGTTTGATACCTCTGAAACTCATCTTCCGTATGAGCATGTTGGAGTGCTTCAACATAAGGACTAAAAGGATTCGCCACGAACACCCTCACTTACTATCTTGATTTTAACACAATCATAAGGAATTGACAATGATCCTTTATGTGAGAAGGTGAGGAAGAAACCTCCATTCCCTGCTCCACAAAGTTTATGTGCCACTACACTTTCACATTCTTCTAGAACCTTATCCATCTCCTGAATACGTTGATTGGATGAAATAGATGAACTAGTTTTCTTTTTCTTACACCAACCCTTATTCAATTGATGTAGAACCTGTGGGTAGTTATTTTCCTTCAGTAGACTATAGGCAGTATCAGTAATCTTGAGTATTGGTCTCACTCTATCCAGGTTCTCTGATACATCTTTCAGGATCTTCTTCGAGTTCCTTGTAACACCAGTAAAGACCAGGTGAGTATCATAGTGGTTGAATATATTAGTAGGTAGATACTCATACCTAATAGTGTTAATATCGTAGAACTCAATCCTCTTAAAACCCCCCACACCACAACCATAGGGGTCTTGATAACCACAGTAAGGATTGATCTTAAGTTCCAGGATGTAGGCGAGAAAACAGATTTGAGTATCTGTCTTTTCGATACCGTGGAACATACAACACGCTTTGATGAGGCTGATGATATAAGAGGAAGAAGAAGCGAGTCCGCTTCCCTGTGAGTAGGCATCACTGGTTAGGGTAACTTGAACTGGTGGCATATCAAAATACTTCAGAACAACTTTTACCACCTCGTTCTGAATATCATCTATATTTACTACTTCTTCTCTCTGAGAATAGTTGATGATGTATTTGTGATCGTGTTTGTTTAGTCCAAACTTATCCTGACTGATAGTCACATAAGTCTTCAGGTCACATGCAAAACTAATTACAGAACCATATCCATACTTTTCTACAAAAAGTGGATTGTCAGTTGAACCACCAAAGAGTGAAACTCTCAGGGGACAAGAAGCAATATACATCAGTCTCCTTTCTCTATTCTAATACTATCAGAATCAAAGTGAGTTGTCGAGAACTCAAACACCTCTGTGTCTTTAAGTGCAAACATTTGATGTCTTAAACCTTTAGGCACATGAAATTTATCACCCTCTACAAGGATGATCTTTTCTGCGTTCGTTGCATCATTACCATGGGAGTATGTAACTTCTATTGCACCACTTTGTACATAGAATACTTCATCCTTCAGTAGGTGATAGTGCCATGAACACTTCTTACCTTTGGCAAGAAATAGAATCTTTCCACAATAATCAGGACAATTTACTAACCACTTCTCAAATCCCCACCCCTTTGGAACAAACTTGATAGGATCACTCGCGTGCATCTTTGCATCTTCTGATGATGTCTGTTGTTGAGTACCCTTCTCTCCGATCAAGGAACCTAACATCTTGGCAAAATTCTCTGCCGACCACATCGCCATACCTCCAATCTCCTCCAAGTAACATGATATCTGGTTTGATCATCTGGATTAAGTTGATCAGACCATCACGATCGTCAAAACCTAGTACCGAGTCTATGTATCTAATTGCCTCTAACATGATCTTTCGATCTACAAAAGAGTTGATAGGTCGTGATTCACCCTTACTATTTCTGACCTTTGTGTCTGAGTCGAGACCAACAACGACTTTTCCTTCAGTTCCTGCCAGGAGTCTGGCAACTGAAAAAAGTTCAATATGAGCAGGAGTAAGAAGATCATAACAACCGTTACACCAAACAATTTTACTCTGGGACACTTGTACCTCTCTTAGATACTACCTTACTTGCTTGACGATTGGCATACTTGATAGCTCTAACGACATTTCTATCTTGTGAATATGCCACAACTAATGCTGCCATGAATGTATCACCGGCACCACTGACATCTAGTGTTTCTACCTTATCTTTAACCGGGAACAGATGACCATCCCACATTACACCATCACCACCAAGAGTTTGAATAATCTTGGGAGTGAATGCGTCAACAAAGTGAGGACTTCTTTCGGCTTCAAAGTTATTGATCTTGATGAACTTGGCATCTGATGCCCAATAATCTAGTTCTTTCTTCGTGTCGAGAAATACGGAATCGTGATTAGCACAAATCCAGTCAATATCGCTAATGTGGATAAATCCTTTATCATAATCTGAAATGATGACATGTTTGTAGTCATCAAGTTTAAGACTGAATACATCGATGGGTTCCACAAATTGAGGGGTGTCCACACGACAGAACATGTGGTTGCTTTTCTGGTCTACAAAACGATTCTTAATTACACTTTCCCAGTTATCATTAGTAACTACATCTACATGTCTCTCAGACATCATATTACAAACGTTCCTGTAGACATTCATAGCCATACCAGGCATCTCATCTACATGATCCACCTCAAGGACAGGAACTGGTTTCTCAGGTGACAGTCGTTTGACATCACAATATGTGTACTTGTCCGTACAACTATCACCAATAATGAGAATCTTCTTCATTAGACCAACTTGTCATACCAGTATCGTAACAGATCCATGAGGGTCGTGTCAATATCATATTCCTCTTTGAAACCTGTCACACTGACCAGGTTAGAAGAGTCACCGTGTTGGTAATAGATCTCATGTGGTCTCCAGAAGGGTTCGTGGATCTTCTGTTCCACATCTTTCAGACCAGATAGTTCGATCAACTTATCAGTGAAGTATTGCATCTTACGAGGAGTATCACCACACACATTGAAAATATAATCCTTCACCAGTGGGTTCACCATGGCCAGGTAGTATGCTCTCACAGTATCTCTCACATCCATCACTACACGGGTTGTGGATAAGTTTCCAACCAAGAGCACAGGGTCTTGATACCCTCTCATCATCCTTGCAATCTGATAAGCATCAGAGGAGATTGAGAAGATACGACCACGACGGGGACCAGTGTGTGAGAATGCACGGGTGATAAACCCTTTCATGAACCCGTTTTTGAACCTCTCTTGGAGGTAAACATCAGTCGCTGCCTTAGAAGCACCATAAGGATTAGAAGGGAGAATAGTATCATCCCAACGAATCTTACGACCGTCAGATCCGACATTTCCATAGACTTCGGAAGTAGAACAGAACATCACCTTACAGTCATCCTGAAAGTCTTGAATGACTTGGAAGAGGTTAGCACTTCCCATCACATTTGTATCCATGGTTCCAATGGGATCACGGAAACTTGTGGGTGGATGTGACTGAGCTGCAAGGTGGAACACACCATCGAACTGGGTGTCCTTAAATATATTAACAAGAGAGCGGTAATTTGTCAGATCTCCATAAACAAACTTAATACTTTCGTATACCTCATCAGGGACAACATCACGAATGTCACTTTCCATTCCGTTGGTTCTACGAATTAGACCATAAACTTCATGACCTTTTTCATGGAGGAGGTTTGCCAAGTGAGGTCCAGCAAACCCAGTGATGCCAGTAATTAAAAATCTCATATTACTTGATAGTCAATGTTGTCAAAAATGAAGAGGTTACCCTTGTCTACATGGTAATTATACCACTTCTCCTCCATGATACAAATACTGTTAAGAGATCCATTGTGTTCCATAGCAGCAGAAGACATGTGGCTGGCTCCACTACTCAGTGCCACGAGGCCAGAACAACTACAGATTGCATCATAATAGTCAAAGATATTATCAATTACAACTTTCTCTAGGTCAACACCATACTGGTTGAACTTCTCACCACCACTCAGGTCTTCAGAGAACGTAACTTCGACAAACTTCTTATCAGGATACTCACTCTGTAGTTGTTTCAGTTTATCAACCAACTTCTCCATATTATAATCAATACTTATACATGTGAAGTCAACCAAATAAACACCACCATAATCCAAAGATCTCTTTGGTTTGTAATAAATCTTTGGATACTTATTGACTGGTTCTAAACCATGTAGTTTCTCCCAGTTTGAGATACAGGTTCCGGCTACATTAGAGTATTCAATCTCAGGAATGTCACCTGCGTTCCACTTACCTGCTTTGATACCCTTTACATATGGATTAAACTCCCATATCAATTGGTAGATACCTTTGTTTCTAAAAGTAGATCCATCAAGGATATATGTTGTTTTCCCCTGTTGTTTGTAAAACTCTTCAGGTAATGTGGAGAACTGGATGTTGTCACCAAGTCCTCCATGGTATGCACTCAATATTACATCATTCATAGTCCGTCATCAATACTCCATCTAGATGATCTATTTCGTGTTGGACAACTCTTGACTCCAGTCCTTTGAGTTTCCACTTCCTGTATTTACCATTGTTATCCATGAACTTTATTCCAATCTTACTTGGTCTAATGACCTCAACATAATGATCTGGGATACTTAAACACCCCTCTTCAAATGGAAAACTGTCACCAGAGAACCAAATGATTAAGGGATTAATGAGTTCTTGTATTGATCCGTCATTCAATTTAATAACAATAACTCTCAGATTAACACCAACCTGAGGTGCCGCCAAACCAATACCATTTGCAGAGAGCATAGTCTCTTTCATATTTTTGATTAGTTCTTTGACATCATCAGTTAAAAGAGTAGGGCAGGACACTGTCCTCAGTGCCTCTGCCCCATCGTGTAGGATATCAAGAATCATAGTTTCCAGACGATTTGGTATCCCTCATAGAGTAGTTCAGCCCCAATGGCTTCCATAAACTCCTTCACATAGTTACCCTTACCAATCCTACCACCAGTAAAGAAAGCATCGTGATCATCAACACAGATGATAGAACCTTTTCGAAGATGTCTAATGACAGCACAGAGTTCTTTGACATGATGTAATTGAGAAGGGTGAGGGTTGTCTCTCTCAATATCATAAGAGTCCAGATACAAAAAGTCAATCTTTGTTTTCAATCCCATATCCCAAAGGAAAGAAACAGAGTCCTCACAATAGGCTGTGGTTCTCTCCGATGTCAGTTTGTTTGCATAGTTGACATTGGCCTCACAGATATCCACTGAGATAACTTGACCATCATAGAAGTTGATGAAGTCATCAAAGATATATGTACTGGCTCCATCATCACCAAAGGCAAGATTACCATGGTCCTCTCTCATACACCCTGTTTCTACAATGGTGTAATCGTTCTTATTCATCTTGTCTAGTTCTTCAAACACAATGGTGAATGAAGATGCTCGATCCCTCTGAGGATTGTTACCCGCTGGTTTCAACAGACGGGCAAAGAACTTCTTACTAAACTGTTCTGAATATGTCATATCAGCTAACCTTCCTATTTACAATGATTTTCCTGTCTTCTAAGATGTCTTTGTTTCTTTCATAGAATATTTTACTATTCTTGTGATGAGATTTCAACAACCAAGATGCAGGTTTCCCATCTACTCTAGTACTACCCCAATCACTATCAGATCTCATGTTAATCCAATACAGACCACATACCTTACCCAGTTCTTTATGTGCTCTGAACATTAAGTCATGGTCATCCATATCCTGTGGTGAATATGCCTCATCAAAATATTTGAGTTTCTTCAAATCCTTCAGGTCAATCATCAGAGGACCACGATTTACAGTAGCACGAACTGCGAAAGTATCTCTAGGTGTGTTTGATGCATCAGCCTCGTCACAAGACTGAACAATATCACACCAACATGTATCCAGATCTTCCTTCATACCAAGGTGAAGAGAATGTGGGTTTCCAATGAAGTTGTGTGCGGTTCTGGCTGTCACAGCAAACACATCATCAAACTTGATGAATGGTTTCTGCATCCTACGGTTCCAACCACCCTCTTGAATCACCATATCATCTTGAATAATGATTACATAGTCACCAGTTGCTTTCTTGATACCAGCGTTGTTTGCTTTGGTTTCAAATACATCAGGTGTATGAACAATAGTGTAGTCAATGTCAGTAGACTCCAGGGTCTTCATGATGACTTCTTCCGAGTTATCAGTACAACCATCAATCACCACAATCAATTCATACTCACCAACAGTGAACTCATCAATCGATTGAATGACCTTGTCAATCATCCAGTCCTTATTATGAACTGTGAGGATCAAAGAGTGTTTGGAGTTCAGGTTTCCTGAGTATGGACACTCATCTAGGATCTCTACCATGTAGTTGTCTACGGGACGATATACAGGTGTACCAGTTGACAGGTATCTTTCATACCAGTAGTCAGCATTACACTCAATAAAGTTTCTGATAGTTCCATCATCCACAGACAGACCATCACGGATAGCCATGTTAGTCAGAATAGCCTGGTCCTTAGAAGAGAATCCAGCAAACTCAGGGAAATTATCCTTTCCAGAGAAACTACTGTCCTCACCATTCACTCTCTCATCTAGACACCACTTCAACCACTCTTCTAGGATAGCCTTAGACTCATCACACACACGCCAGAAGGTGATACCTGCCTCCAGTTGTCTGGAGTTCCAGTAATCCTCAGTATCACAATCCATGTAGACAAAACAGTCTCTCTTGACCACAGTCTTCTGAATGGTATTACCAATCACCAGAAGACATGGGTCGTCCTCCATAATGGAGTCCACATACTTGAACAGATCAGGATGAAGAACATCCTCAGTATCACATAAGACAATCTTATCTCCCTCTTCCAGAGACTTCATAGCCTCCAGAATCAGAACAGGTTTCCAACCACACCACCCATACTTCTTCTCTTCTACAAAGTAATCTTTATTCTCTTTATATGTCTTTGTCTTCTTCAGATCAGTGAGGCCATATCGGAATGCCTTGACACCCTGTTTCTCTACAGTGTTAGAGATAAACTTCTGATATCTTTTGAATAACTTACCACCGTAAGCAAATGTAACTAGGTTCCAAGTCATGAGTAATTAAGAATAGTCCAGTGTTCGGGATACAAATCCTTTGTAGATTTATGTGCGTTGTTGGGTCCAAACCAGGTCTTAGGTGCTACCACTTTACCACAGTTTGCCAACCATGCACCCCACCAAGAAAATGTTGAGTTTGCGATAATGAAGTCACTACACTTTGTCATTAGATAGAGTGAGTGATATGGTCCGATGTCTTCTGCCACAATGAACCTATCATCACTGAAGAGTTTTTGTTCTAGACACCAACCAGGATCATCGGAGAAGATAACAACTTGTCTATCAGAGTCAAAGTGTTTCAGTGCCTTTTCATAATACTTCAGAGATAGGTTGTGGTGATTGTCAGAGTTGATTATATAATCACCCCTACGAATATGAAGACATACAGGGTTATCAAACTGTTCCAAAATAGAATCACAATCCTCACGAATCCACTCATGGAAAGTAAAGTCCTTTCTGATACGATCAGATACATGAGAGAAGTACTTTTCTGTCTGGAAGTATCCAATCAAATTCCAATCACCTTCCAGGGATAAAACCTCATTCTCAAAAGGAAAGTCTTTCTCTTGATAGTTATTATTTGTTGGAACGTATCCAACTCTTTCTGGTTCAATGTCAAAGGCATCGTATAGTTCAATACGAAGTTTATTTCCAAGGACATCCGTCACCACTTCATCATGTTTTGGCACACAAAAAGATGTTCCAATATTGTTTGCAGCTCCTACAACTGCAGCATACTGGAACATCTGGTTACCAAGTTGACCTAGTTTACCTAGGTAATTGAATCCAATCATTTGTATTTCTTCAGATACTTCTGTTCAGAATAATATTGTCTTAGTTCTTCCTCATCCAAAGTCTTTAGGAACTCCCATAGTTTGAAGTTGTTTTCCATGTGTGGATTGGTTAACCAAGAGTTAGGAGTCCTGGCATGTTCTAGGTGATATACCCAGTTCTCAATCCTACCCACATTGTATCCCAGAGTCACAAATCTGTGGATTCTTTCTTTATCTTCTGGAGAATAAGCTTTAAAGTTTTCATTCTCCATACCAGCTTCGATGTAGGAAGATCTACGAATGAACTGTGCATGTCCACTCTCTGCATTATCTACTTCATATCTTTTCTCTAAGTACGAGAACTGACAATCATTGGATAGAAAATCAGATACCATCCCATCAGTTGCATATACTTTCTTTTGCCAAGGTCCTTGACCATATGGGTAGATGACATCATATCCACCTAGAAGAATAAAGTCTCTTGCTTGTAAATATGTCTTGATAGGAAGAAGAACATCACAATCATAGTTTGCTACGATCTCAGTATCAGACATATGAATCATCTCATTGAGATACCTCATACGATAGAAGGTGGGATCGACAGGATCAGACTCCTCAAAGATGTGAGTCAGGTTGTCAATCTTATCTCCCAGATACTCTTTGATCTGAGGGAGAACACTCTCCTGAAATACAGAACTTCTATCTACCTCTTTGAGAATGACACGAGTATCAAAGTTCTCTAGAAGATAACAGAGAGTTGTGATAACATTCCTCATCCGATCTTCTGACTCGATACGGACAGGAATGATAAAGGTTACGTCAGATAGATCGTTCATATTAGTTGGGGATAACAGTCCACTCTTCGGGATAGAGATCCCTACAATCATTTACAGCCTCTAGGACAGGTCCATACCAGTGTTCAGGAACCACGACGGGTTGTGTTCTACCTTTCTGTAACCAGGCTCCCCACCAACCCAGAGAGGAGGAAGAGAGGATAGCCCCATCACACAGGGTCATAAGACACAGGTCAGTGTAGGGAACCTTAGAACGACGATGAGAACCATCACCTTCTAAACACAGGTGATCATACTCTGGTACATCTGTATTAATCAAGAATCTATCATCATTGAAGAACTCTTGCTCAGCACACCACTCAGGATCATCAGAACATACCAGAACATATGAATCTTCTGGGAATAGTTTCAGTGCCCTTTCGTAGTAGTCGAAGGTCATCATCCGATAGTAATTTTCACGGCCCACATTATCTCCGCGGCGAACATGCAGAAAATGAATGCTTTCAAAATTACTGATAAATTCATTACACGGTTCTAATACTTCTGGTTTGAATGAAAAATCTTGAAGAAGTTCTTTACGGATGTGTTTGAAATACTTTTCTGTCTGAAGATAACCATCCAGGTTAGTTCCATCCTCAAAGTTATTGAAGAGTTTCTCATCAAAACTATAACAACCCTCTGTTACATTCTTTGTCTGAGGATTGTGTTGAACCAGACTAATAAAGGAGTTCATTGCACCAGGAGAAACATCCTGATTGATAAAACCAATATTCTTCTCAGACATATTAGTCAGGTTAAAAGGATGATGCATCCCATAGTTAGCGTATGTCTCATGAGAATCAGGAGGAATACACCAATCATAACCGTGATGTGAAGCGATACCTTTTAGGGCAGCATACTGAAATAGTTGGTTACCGAAACGACCATTCGTTCCGAGTCTGTCATATCCAATCATAGGTTTACGATGAAATAGTCTTCGTTGATGTTGTCTTTGTTATCCACAAACCTTACACGATTGCCATAGGTATTGTCAAGATACTCAGAGACCTGAGGTGTGACCCTAGAGTCATTCTGGATGTAGACCTTATGTCCTCTATCCAGAAGATCAACTGCCAAACGATACTGTTGACTCTCTGTCAGAATATCAGTTCCTTTCTTATATGTAATGTATTCCATGTAGAAAGGTTTTCTATTCTGATTCATGGTTTCCCAATAGTCACACACAATCTTTGCATGTTCGTTGTTGAAACCATCAGTCACATACCCTAGGTTGTATTCCAGTCCTACACTCTTTGCGAAGTGAGCGAAGGCTCTGTTGTCACGGGGAAGACACGGGCCACCGTATCCTAGACCCCAGTTGAGATACTTTCTACCAATACGAGTATCAGCACCCACTGCTCTCAGAACTGCAGTGATCTCATCACCACATCCTGCCATGTTGAGAACATCACCCAACATATTGGCGTAACTAATCTTAGTTGTAAGGAAACAATTGATTGCAATCTTTGTAATCTCTGCAGACTTTGTACCCATGGTACAAACAATTGCTCTGGTTGTTTGAATCTTTTTATAGAGATCATCAATCTCTCTGGTGATGTTGTAGAGATCATCTTCCTGATTCACACCCAGGAGAACCATATCTGCCTTTCTCAGGTCACTCACAATACTACCTTGAGCAATAAACTCAGGGTTGTACATCACCTTGACATTCTTAGGAACTTGTTTCTGGAAGTTATCACAGTCACCGGGGTTGGTAGTACAACCAATAACAAGATACTTTTTACTAGTTACATCCGCAAACTCAGATATAACCTGCCATACAGCAGATACATCATAACTACCATCATCACAGGATGGAGTTGCAACCAAAGTGTAGATGAGATCACACTCATCAATCACCTCTCTGTTGTTTGTAGTTGCTCTAAAGTTCTTAGAGACACGAAGAAGATCTTCTACCTCCGGTTCGTTAGTAGTGATCTTTCTATCGTTCAGGTCATTGACATATTCTTCACGAATGTCTGATACTAGAACATCATACCCTGCTTGTTCACAGAGTAGGGCAAAACAGATACCTAATCTGCCTGCCCCAATAACTCCAATTTTCATAGTGTGAATGTAGGAATAGGTTGCATCTTGTGTTTGTTTATTTCATGGAAACGATGAAGTACATGTACAGCTGGTCCTGTACCAGTCTCCATAGAATACTCTAAGTCCTCATAAGAGGCACCGAGTTGATCTTCATCAGTTCTACCATCATCCCATAAACCATCAGTTGGTTTTGCTTCAATAATTCTTGAGTCAACTCCCAAGAACTTTCCAAGTTCCCATACTTCAGTTTTATAAAGATCGGCGATGGGTGCAATGTCAACACCACCGTCACCGTATTTAGTGTAGAACCCTACACCATAATCTTCAACCTTATTACCAGTTCCAACTACCAGACCACCATACTTTCCAGCCACTTGATAAAGAGTCACCATACGAAGTCGTGACCGAGTGTTGGCCAATGCATGTCGATCTGTACCATGTGTTTTCATGGTTCTGGTAAGGGTATCAAAGGTATTGGTGAGATCAAAAGACAGAGTAGTAACATTGTTATATTTCTGTTCCAACCACTGCAGATGTGCCTCTGATAGATCTTTTTGTCCTTCATTCTGGTGGATTGGCATCCCGATTGCATATACAGGTTTACCAGTTTCTGCAGCTAGGGTTGATGCAACAGCAGAATCAATACCTCCCGATACACCAATCACCCAACAGTTCAATCCACTCTTCTTATGATATTCAGTCAACCATTCAACAATATTCAATTTTAGTTCAAGATAGTCACTGATTCTGTTCATTGATTTGTCCCTCAATCCATTCATAAGTTTTACGAATACCCTCTTCAAGAGTTTGTTCGTAGTCCCAGTTTAACTCACGACGAACAACATCGTTGTTACTATTCCTACCACGAACACCAAGAGGTGCATTTAATTTATGCATTCTCTTGACTACTTTACCAGATACTCTTGCTGCAGTTTCAACCAACTCATTGATTGTTACCATTTCCTCAGAACCAATATTGACAGGACCAATGAAGTCACTATCCATCAGACGACGAGAGGCTTCAATACATTCATCGATGTAGAGGAAGGAACGGGTCTGTTCCCCATCACCCCACACTTCAATAGTTCCACCAACACCAGGAAGATAGGCTACCTTTCTACAGATGGCTGCTGGTGCTTTCTCTCTTCCTCCATCCCAGGTTCCTTCAGGTCCGAAAATATTATGGTATCGAGTAACTCGAACAGGAATACCATGGTTACGATGGTAAGCAAAGTAAAGACGCTCGGAGAAGAGTTTCTCCCATCCGTATTCTGAGTCTGGGTTCGCTGGGTATGCTGATTCTTCACGACAGTCTGGATTATCAGGATCAAGTTGATTGTGTTCTGGATACATGCAAGCAGATCCAGAGTAGAAGATCTTAGTATGATTTCCTACGGTTTCATTAAACTTTCTCTGTTCCTCCAATACATTCAAGTTGATGGTGACAGAGTTATGCATGATGTCTGCGTCGTTCTCTCCAGTGAAAACGAATCCAGCACCACCCATATCAGCAGCAAACTGATAGATTTCATCAAAAGGAAGGTGAAACCTCTCAGGAACAGAGTTGTAAAAGTTTCCTTGATAACCTTTGAAACGAAGACAACGACGAACGAAACTTACGTCACGAAGATCACCAGTAATAAACTCACTAGCCTCTGTCTCAGAGAACTCCGGGTACTTCAAATCAACACCACGGACCCAGTATCCTTCTGATCGAAGTCTCTTCACCATGTGAGATCCAATAAATCCACCAGCTCCTAATACGAGTGCTGTCTTCTTATATTCCGCCATCAATAATAACTATAGATTTACTTGTATGTATTATAAGCTATCAGAGAGCAAAGTGTTTACCCAAACGTGCAACCAGATCATCTAGTTTGGCTTCTACATCACCACCACCTTCTTTATTGCCACCACAGTTCTTTGCGAGTTCAGCAACTGTTGCTTCAAGCTTCTTCAAACGAGCTTCTACTTCTACATCATACTTGGACATAGCGGCTCCGGTTGCCGATGTCGCTGCTTTTCCTGCTGCCATGTTTCTAAGAAATAACTGCAGATATTTAGGCACAAAAAGACCCCTTTACGGGGTCAGAGGGATACATGCACGCCACCAATTCTTATGGAAAAATTGGAAACCCGGATTATTCATCCCGACCAGTGCTGTTAGAGTCCATCCGTGACTTAATGAGATCCAATCTAGCTCTTAAGAACTCTTCAGACTCTCTTTGATAAATGCCGTATGCAATATTCATAAGAGTCTGAACTGTTTTCCATCCACCATACTTTTTGTGAGACCTAACTCTCATATATTGATGGTGGAGTAGGAGTTTAGCATCAGATACTGTCATCCACTCATGTATAAGAGTTAGTTGGATAGCCTCTTTTTCCATTACCTTGCTCGAACTACATCTTTTACATAACAAGGAACACCCTCTGGGTCGAGCCAGAGAGTATATTGGAAGTCATCAATAGCAGTCAGAAGTTGCATCTTGTTATCAAGGAGATACATGTCTGAGTATCGTTTAGTATACTCATGTGCTTTCTGAATACGATAGTCTGGGAACCCATTTTCTAGGGTTCCACATTCAACATAACGATAGGGGAAACGTTCAAATAGGATCTTCATCAGTTGATCTCTACGAGTTCCAGATCTTCAGCGATACAATCAATGAGAATGTCATAGTCATCCAGTGGGTCACCAGAGAATACTACACCATCGTTTTCATAATACTTACGAACCTTCTTGAAAAGTTTGGGGTTCTTTACATCCAGGAAGAAGTCTCCTTTAGCCGCTCCACGAAGTGTGGAGATATCTTTCTTGAACTTGGAAGTAACGGTCATCGTTTTGTTTGTTTACCTGTTTATTATACTAGAGTGTGGATGATAAAGTCAAGTGAATAGACGGTCGTCTAACTGGCCTCATCGTGTTCTGTGTAGAGAGATAGTATTGAATCATCTGCTGGTAGGAATACAGCGGACTTTCCATCCTCCCTCACAACTCCAATGTGTTCTCCTTTCTCTACTCGTTCGATAAGTTCATCGAACCTAGCTTCCCATTCCTGAACTGAAAATACTTCCATCGGTGAATATCAGTTGGTTTTATTTATTATAGTCAATTCCATAGTCCCACTACAATCAATAGTCCTTGTGCGTAGAAGAACAGAAGAACTGAACCAATACTTGCACTAATGAGTGTAGCAGTTTTGTTGTGTTTGTCAATGGCTTTATCAATCATTTTCTTACAATCTTCTTCAGTAATGTAAGAAACAGACTTTGAATCGGTCATTGTTTGTGTGGTTTATTGGGAATGCTTGAAGAGGGGATCGAACCCCCGACCGCCTCGGTGTAAACGAGATGCTCTACCGCTGAGCTATTCAAGCAAGGGTTCAAGAGGGGTCCCACCTCTCTCCCGCGTGGGTTGGATTTCCGATTCTTTTTTCTCTCGGAGACGCGAGCACGGATGTATACCAGTCCGTTACTCCTCCACCTGGGCTCGAACCAGGGACAATTCGATTAACAGTCGAATGCTCTACCAACTGAGCTATAGAGGAATGAAGGCCCCGAAGGGCCAATGAATCATCGAATGACCCACTTACATACTTCACTGTGATTCACATCACCACCGAAGTAGGTGTCGATCTCATCCTTGGCTTCACGTTCCAACTTACTGTCACCCTTGGAAAGGAGGTAAGAGAGACAAGGCTTAGCCAGTTCAGAACGAACATCATTTTGTACCTGAGTAACAGGTGCTCCAGATACTGCATCTGCCGTAGAAGCACGGATACCTTCAGATACAGCTCCTAGAGATCCACTAACTCCAAGTGCCACAGGAAGACCAACGATTGCAATTGCCACACTACGGACAATACTAGAAACATTTAGATCCATGATAAAATCATAAACAATAAGTGGGAGAAACTCCCAACGACTCGTGTAGGATTCGAACCTACGACCGACTGCTTAGAAGGCAGTTGCTCTATCCAGCTGAGCTAACGAGTCACAAATATCAAACCTAAACCAGACGATTCAGATACTGATTAGAATAGATGGTTCTTTTTCCATGAACTCCCCATCTCAACCAATCATAAGCTGTATTCATGTATTTGTCAACCGATAGACCAGGTGTTTTGAAGATGTATTCGACTTTTCTCCACTCGATTTCTGATACCATGTATTGTAACTGAGAGTTCAGAGAAGATGGGTCTCCACCATGCCGGTTTACAAACCGTCCTAATCCACTGTACCTACCAAGTGTTGTCCACTGAATAAGACCAAACCCACCTCTATGACAGTGATGATAGGGAACTCTTGCTCCACCTTCACAGATGTTTGGGTGAAACTTTGATTCTTGTTTGATGTTACCCATGATTACAGACAGAGCAACCTTGTCCTCAATACCTCTTTCTTGAAGGAACTCAAGAACAATCTTTTCATTCTCAGTGCAGTCTTCACATACCCATCTCTTTTCAGATTCAACAACTTGTTCCTTTTCAACTATTGTTGAATCTGTATACTCCTCTTTGGGTTCTAATGCATCAACACCTAGAATAACAAGGGGAAACAATAGTAGGCCTAATAGTATCCTTTTCATGAGCCAAAGTAATCTTTCCTGTAGTAACGATTCATTATGTTTGAGTTATAGTATCTAGGAGTACCATCTACGAAGGATTCTGTCAAGACATTGTTCTTGAATAATGCTTCTGTCTCTGCAAAGTTGGTCTTTCCTTTTGTTTTGTGCAACGAAAGAATCTCCCTCTTAAACATGTGAGTCCCGAGGATCTTAACATCTTCTTTAAGTTCGTCAGATGAACCATAGTACGATTTCCAATCTGACTCCTTCTTTACTCTCCGTTTCTTTCCAGGAGGTTTCCTATGAAACCAGAAGACTTTTCTTCCAATGTATAGTCTTTGGTTTGTGAGATTGGTAATGAGATACACAAAGCCATAAAAGTCTAAAATATCATCACTCGTAAACGGTTTCTCCAGATATAACCAAGGGTTCTCGTAGTCGCACACATAATGAATTCAACTGAGGATATTTATCGATGCCAGTCTCCATCACCTCCCCACACATAATCTGTGGCTCTATCGAGGTTCACTGCATTATTCTTAGACTTAGAACCGTGTGCTTTCCTGATGATTCTTATTTGTTCCTCCATGGGTTTCTGATGGAGATAGATGGGTTTCTCATACCACCACTCCATGAACTTGTGAAGGAACTTATGAGCATAATTTTTCAAAGATGGTCTGAGAGTATCAGACCACCTCTTATATCTCAATAGAGATCCATTGTATGGTGAATGAGATTCAATCTCAGAGTTTAAAGTCTGAGAAAGTGTCTTTCTTAACATCTTGTTTGATGCCTCCAACGACATAAGATTCAACTTCAGTTTCCTGTGGAGCAACTTGTAGTCCCTTGGAACTGATCCAGTGTTGGGTCCAGGGGAGGGGGTTGTTCTTTGCAGGGATATCATAGACAGGTTTCAATCCTATCGCCTTCATACGACGATTGGCGACCCATTCAACATATTGTTGCAAAAGTGTATCATTCAAACCAATCATGGAACCGTCCTTGAACAGGTAGTCAGCCCAAGCCTTCTCCTCGTTCACGGCCTTATCAAACATTGCATATACCCACTCTTCTTCTTCCTTGGCGATTTGAGCCATCTCTGGATCATCACCTTGTTTCCATCTGTTTAGGATGTTCTGAGTTATTGCGAGATGTTGGTTCTCATCTCTTGCAATAAGGGAGATGATCTTGGCAGAACCCTCCATGAGTTTAAGTTCACCAAAAGCAAAGCTACAAGCAAAAGAAACATAAAACCGTATCCCTTCCAGTATATTGACGTTAGCGACTGCTCTGTAGAGTTTTCTTTTGACATCTCTAATCTCCCACTCTGATGTAGGTGAACCTCTGAATTCTTCACGCCACATATTGCCAGTGTCCCACTGATGAGCACTGTTAATAAAGTCATCATAGGATTCAGTTACACTCTTGGCACGGTCCAGAATCTTCTGATCAGTAACAATTTTATCCAGAACATCTGCAGGATTAGCGTAGACGTTCTTGATGATGTAAGTGTATGAACGACTATGGATCATCTCCATAAATCCCCACACTTCCATACATGCTTCTAGTTCAGGCAGTGAACAGTATGGAATGAATGCCATACCAGGACCACGACCCTGAATAGAGTCAAGCATGATCTGATACTTCAGGTTGGAAGTATAGATGTGTTTTTGTTCTGGACGAAGTGAATGATAGTCCCCTCGATCTTTCTGTAGTGATACTTCTTCTGGTCTCCAGAAGTATCCCAGTTGTTGAGTGGTTAGTTTCTCAAAGACAGGATACTTGTAAGAGTCATACCTCTGGACTCCCAGAGGTTTTCCGAAGAACATTGGTTGTTTCTTGTAGTCGTGAACCTCGGTGTTGAACACCGTCATTCCTTTCACTTCATTCATTACATCTTTTCCATTAACGGGTGAAACCTTAAAATTGTAATCAGACTGCGCAGGATTCACACTCTCCCTCCTCTAGGTTTGATAGATCTTGTAACAACGATTCTACTTCAGATGATGGTGACTCTTCAACTTCATCAGACTTGAGGTCGTTAGTGTTCTGATAGTATGAAGTCTTCCAACCATACTTATATGTAGTTAGGAAATCATTAGCCATTACGGAAACAGGAACCTCATTGTCAGGGTAGTTCTCTGGGTTATAACTCCAGTTACCACTGATGGCCTGATCAAAGAACTTTTGCATGACAGATACGATACGAATATACCCGCCATTATCTTTCATATCCCACAGAAGTGTGTAGTTGTTCTTCAGTGTGGAATATTGCGGAACGATCTGCTTAAGAGGTCCCTTCTTTGATTTCTTAATGGACAGATATCCACGAGGAGGCTCGATCCCATTGGTTGCATTTGACACAACGGAACTGCTTTCCGATGGCATCTGTGCCGACAATGTTGAGTTCCTAAGTCCATGTTCCAGAACACTAGTTCTAAGAGCTTCCCAATCATGACGATAGTTTGGTTCTACAATCTCATCAACTTCCTTCTTATATGTATCTATAGGAAGAACTCCATCAGAGTACTTGGTACGTCCAAAGTATTCACAGTAACCTTTCTCTTTTGCCAGTTGATTGGAGGACTTGATTAGGTAGTATTGGAAGGATTCAGTTAGTTCGTGAACTGCATCCCAAGCTTCTTGATCATCATACTTATATCCATTTTTAGCCAGATAGTGTGCCAAACCAATGAACCCAATACCCAGTGAACGACGTGCCTTAGTTGCAATCTCCGCAGCCTTCACAGGGTAGTCTTGATAGTCAATCAACTCGTCTAGACCCCTTACAGCAAGGTCACAGAGGTCCTCTAGTTCATCTAGGTCTCTGATCTTACCAATGTTGACTGCAGAGAGAATACACAGGGCAATCTCACCAACCAGGTCATCGATGTGTTGGAGGGGATATGTAGGAAGAGTAATCTCCTGACACAAGTTAGACATCTCTACCTTATCTTTGAAGGAGGAGTGAGAGTTACAATGGTCAATGTTCATCAGATACAGACGACCAGTCTCTGCTCTCTCCTTCAGGATATCCAGAATCAGTTCTTGTGCCTTGACAGTCTTTCTAGGAACAGACTCGTCTTGTTCATAAGAAACATATAACTCGTCAAACTTATCAGTACCAAAAGCTTCATACAAACCTGGTACGTCATGTGGTGAGAAGAGGCTAATCTCTCCATCTTGAATGAAACGTGCGTAGAAAAGTTTTGAAACCTGAATGGAGTAGTCAAGTTTCCTTACTCTATTATCTTCTGTACCTTTATTGTTCTTTAGGACGATGATGTCTTGGATTTCTTGGTGCCAGATTGGGAAGTGCACTGTGGCGGATCCACCTCTAATCCCATTTTGTGTGCAGCATCGTACAGTTGATTCAAACTTTTTAAGGAAAGGAACAACGCCAGTGTGC
>Ga0208159_1000132_pt1 | contig 29570 bp, 29 predicted proteins | sample 9_EtaG_FD_184082 | JGI IMG/M metagenome (GOLD analysis project Ga0208159, IMG submission 184082) | Marine viral communities from the Subarctic Pacific Ocean - 9_ETSP_OMZ_AT15188 metaG (SPAdes) (version 2) | ecosystem: Environmental > Aquatic > Marine > Oceanic | place: Pacific Ocean | collected... | reverse complement strand
CCTCTTGTTCTGTATAAGGTTTTGTTTGAATTACACCAGGTGTTGCGTCCGACGCTGTTTGTAATCCTATATTAGCACCCAACTCTGACTTTCTAGCAGCAAGTGTAGAAGGCGAAACAGTGTAGCCAAGAATATCTGGCATTGACTGATCACCCACGGGGCCAGTAAAAAACGCCTGTATCTGTGCATCAGTAGGATTTAATAACTGATAAAGCTCAGGGCCATCAGCGTCATTCTCTGTATATACTCTACCAAGAGCAGTATACTTATCTATTTCTGCTTGTGTAGTTAGCCTTTTAACATACTTAGTAAAAATCTTTCGTGTATCAGGTAACAACCTTTCAATCTGTACCCAATAAGAAATAGGTAAGCCTTCTAATAAGTCCTGTTTATTTTCTATAACAAAATCCGCTAACTTCTTTTTATTACCTAATGCCTTTTTAATTATAGGCATAAGCTTTTTCTTGTATGAATCAGTAACAAACTTTCTAAAGTCACGACTGTCTATAGGCGGTAAATTGCCTTCAAAAGTTTCATAAGCCGCTGTTCTAATTTCTTGCGCAAGCTCAGGCGTAATAAACGGTTGTCCGCCAACAGTAAGCGTAGACTTTAGCTGTGATTCAAAAGTTTGTTGCTCTTCTGTTAAACTTCTGTCTACAATTTCTTCTATTTGTGCAGACTCTGTGTCCACTGCTTCAAACCCTCTGCCTTCTGTTTCAACATCTGTAGATACAGTTCTAACTTGCTGAGCATATTTCTTTTTAACATCACGAAGTGCAAAATCAACTATAGGTTTTGCCCCAAACAAATAACCAAATAAACTTTCGTTTTTAGCTGGATCAAAGTTCTTTAAAAATCTTTCAGTTATAACTTCTCTAACATTACTTATAACTTCACTTTTTATATTTTCATCAAGTGAGCCAAGATTTTTATCAGCATTGACAAGACCTCTTACATACTTACCTATGGCATCACCCTCTGCAACTTCATTATATGCATCAAAATAATCTTCAGATTGCTTAAAAGCATCTAAAGTTTTGTATTTTGTTTTACCTTCCGGTGTTTGTACAAACTTATCAAATATACCTTTGAGGTCTTTTTTATCAGGCGATACGCTTCTACTAAACTTAGGTTTTAATCCGCCTTTGTCAAGCAAGTCTTCGATTAGCTCTAGCTTTTGATCTGCAGATAATGCTTCATATGTACTAAACTGACCTGATTTTACTTTATCTTGATTTGCAACATCTGGAAACATTGAGTTTGCAGCAACTTGTACAAAGTCATATTGATCAAATGGCGATAGGTCACTTGCAAATATAGGCTTTGCGTCTTTGAATATTTTTTCAGCCTCTTTACTAAATTTAGAAACTTGAACAGGGTCTGCATCTTTTAATACTTTACTTTTTAAATTAACAAGCAAACCTCTTCTTTGTAGTATTTTATTTTTAGAATTTATATTTTTATTATAATTTCTAATAAAGTTAAATACGTCTTCTCCCGTGTTTAACTCAATATTACCGAAACCTAATCCATTATAAAACCTTTTAAGTGAATTTTTTGCTTTAGTAATTAAGTTTTCGTTTACGGATATTTTCTTTTTGTTAACTAAATCTGAAAAAACATTTATATATTCTTCTAAATTACCTTCTCCTATTTCACCTGTTTTTTTATCAGTATAAAATTCATTAATACGTTCTTGAACAGATTTATATATTTTAGGGTGATTTTTTTCTAAATAATCTTTAAAATCATTAACAAGAGGCTCCATTGAAGCATTGTCTGTTTTAAAAGCTCTAGACATTAAATAGTGCAATAATTCGTGCCCTATAACATTAGTTTGTTTTGTGCCAACAGCAACTTCCGTATTAATATAAATTATATCTTTCCCGTCTGGCCCGCCTTCTTTTAAAAACATAGCGTCAGCCCTAGGATCCATGCCTTCTATTTTCTCCGCTTGCTCAGTTGTTATTTTTTGGATATCAACATCTTCTGGCAAAATACCTTTAGCTCTTTCAAATCTTTCTTCAATTAAAGAACTAGCGTCTAAAATTTCTTTAATTGTATTTTCAACAATAGGATCGTAAAAATCTGTATCACCTATTATATCTTCATTTGCTTTAAAAGCGTCTAATACATTTTGTCTCGCTTTTTGTTGTTGGTCTTCACTATACCTTCCGTCATTTACAATGCTAATATTATTATCAATAGTATTTAGGTTATCAGCATAATTACGAAGTTCTTGCTTACTTAAAGAATCAAACTTATCGTTTATAATCTTCTTTTTGTTTGAAACATCTTGCTGAAGATTATCTACAAGTATTTGCTGAGCTTCTTTTTTAGGCCCGTCTGGTAAGTTTTCAAGCGTTTGCTTAGCGTTAGCAAGATTTATATTAAGATTTGCTATTTCTTGCTTAGCTTTATTAGGAGCTATATATTGATATATTGCATCTTTTTCTTGTTTTGTTTTAGCCATTTGAGCAGTACCTGTAGCTCCAGATACACCTCCACCTAATAAACCGCCTACAACAAAACTATTTATAAACCCTCTAAAAAAATCAGTTTGATCTTTTTCGTCTCCGTATACTAGCTGATCAGTTTTTTGTTGCAAAAAATCAGTTGCTCCTTCTGTAAAACCCTCGCCCATAAACCCAAACCCGGCTTTTGTTAAAAATTCTTTTACATAATTACCTGTAAATTTTTTAACAGCTTTTTTACCAACACCTGTTTTATCTAAGCCATTTAAAACTCTAAAAAGTTTAGCTCCAGCCCATTCAGTTCCAAATTCAGCAAAGCCTTTGGAGGTTGCAGCTTTATATATATCGCTAAGCGTTGCGTCAGGTCTTTCTTTTAATGCTGTTTCAAATTCATTTCCAGCAGTTGACATACCTAAAGCGGCACTGCCTATTAGTGGAAAAGCATATGTTATTGCAAGAGATGGAGCTGACCCAACGGCTTGATCCACTGCAAGTTTAGCAGCATCACTATATCTACCTTTAGAAAAAAGCTGGTCAAACTCTAATTGCTGACCGTCATCATCGTAGTACTTTAGCTGAAGTTCACTAAGTTTATCGCTTAGCTCGTACATTGGAGTAAAGTCTATTCCTTCGCCTGCTTTACTAAATTGCTCTTGAAACTCAATTAATTTTTTAGGATCTTTTTGAGCCAACCCGCCAATAAGACGAGCAGCATTAGGTAAATCTAGCCCGGCGGTATATCTTTCAAGACCATCTATAAGACCAGGCACGTTTTCTGTAAAAAACTTTGTAATACCAGCAAGTTTTGAAACTCCTGATTCACCTATAGGTAACAATCCCCCGGTTAAGCCTGTTAATACTTTACCCGTTGCTTGTCTTTTAACTAAGTCTTGCTGTGCTAATTGTTTACCCGGCGTTAAATCCAATGAAGTATTTTCCGAATCTAAGTCCGTACTCACGGGCTCGGGTGCTGCAGTTTCCTCCACAACCGCACCCGGTGCTGTGGGAGATATATTTCCCGGCTCATCAGATACTAGTTGAGCGCTAGGAAATTTGGAAAGAAATTCATCCTTAAAAGACGGGTGAACTTTATATTTTTTACCGTCTACAATATATATTTCAATCATTATTAAATATTTGTCTTATTATCTTCGGCCTTTTAGCCTGTCAATTTCCGCTTGTCTAACCTTAGGATCGTCTAAGTTAGGCATGTATGATGTTTCATCAATATCAGAAGATTCCTGCCTTTCTTTTAAAAGCTTTTTAACAAGCTTTTGCATTTCTTGTGACTGTCTAGCGCCTGATTGACCACCTAAATAACCAGGAGTAGATTCTAATATTGCATTATATAAATATGTAAGCATGCCTTCGTTATTTAAATCATACACAACGGTTCTAGGCACATTGGTATTCGTATCTTTATCATATTCATATTCTACTGTTGTCATTTTATTAGTAGCAGGGTCATACGATGCTTCTTTGCCTGTTACAGATGTATAAGCGGTAGCTGGATTTTTTTGTATATCTGTAAAAATTTCACCTGCAAATGTATCTGGTGTCTTAACTTCAGTTTCTCTAGGTGCTTCAGTCATAACTCTTTTATAGCTATCTTTTGTTGCAGCTTCAACTTTCATTCTAGCCATATCGCCAAGATATGAACCTACACCAGCATCAAAAATTTTTTGCTGTTCGGTAGTAAACGCGCCATTTTCAGAATCATATGCTAAATCTTCAGGTTCGTAATCTTTTAATGCTGGAGCGATAGTATTTTTCCATATAGATACTTTTTGAGCATGCGTCATATCTTGCATGGCATTCATCCCAGCATCCGTATATTGTTGTATTATGCCCTCTGTATTTACAACCTGGTTTTGAGTAGTTATTTTTTTACCATCAACTATCTCAGTTTTTATTTCTAATTCAGGTTGACCGTTTTCATCTAAAGGCGCATATGAAGGGTTTATTGATCCGTCTTCATTAAATATACCTGTATTTGCTATAGTACCATCAACCTTACTATTGTAGTCGGGCACCTGAAGCACATTGTCTAAATCCAGCTCTGCTGTGTTTAAATCAAAAGTTTCTGATTTTCCATCTTCATTTACAAACGTATAACGCATTACAGAATCGCCTTTATCATTTATAATAACTTCTCTGCTTTCGCCTTCTGTAATTCCGCCGGTTTCAATATTAGCAGCTTTCATTAAATTATTATTACCCGCATAATACAAATCTACCGTATTTGGAACGCCTGGTCCGTCAGTTTGAATTTGATCAATAAATGTAGCCATTTTAATTGAGTAATCATTAGCGTTTTGTATTTGATCACCGCTTACAGCTTTAAAATGATTAAATCTTTTTAGCTGCGGCTGTAAACTTTCTATTTCGTTTAAATCAGTAGATGTTTGAGCTCTTGTATAAACTTGCCACCCTTGATTAAATTCTTTTATATATGCTTGCTTAAACTCTTCGTCTAATCCTTTCATTTTTTCAAGATTAGCCTTGAGTTTTTCTGCGCCCTGAGCAGTAAGAGCATTTCTTTGCCTAGTAAGCTGAAGCATTTCTTTGTTTTCTTTTTCTAGCTTTGCATCAAGATACTTTCTTCTTTCTATTATAGCGTTGCCGATATTTTTACCAATACCAGCAGCTGCATTAGCCCATGCTTGCCCCGCCCCTGTAGTTTGGAACTGTATTGGTGGTGGATTTTCGTATGCTCCCATTTATTTTTTTTAAGTATTATACTCTACCTTCATCATGCGCATTTGCATTAGTAACAAACGCGTCTTTTATATTTAAATCAGTATTTATTTTAGGTCTTACACTACCCGATGCCCTTACTCCCCCGATGCCCCTATACCTGCTGTTAAAGCACTTCCAACGCCGCTGAAAGCCCCTGCCCATGCAGCAGACGAATCGGCCTGCGCTTGCGCTTTTTGTTGTTCAGCATTGGCTAATTGACCAGCTACTCTATTAATTTGTGCATTTTGTCTTGATTCTCTTGCATTAAATTCGAATGATTTGCCTTGTGCATCAGCAGCCTGAACTCTTTGCTCTTCTGATATTGCTATGCCTTGAAGTCTTTGTTGCTCTGCAATTTTTTGTGATTGCAAATTTGCTTCGCCTTGGGCTCTGGCTTTTTCATTCGCAGCTTCTTGAGATTCAATGCTAGCAGCAACACCCTGTTTAGATTTTAAAGCTGCTCTAGCAAGAGCAGTGGCGCCTCCAGCTCCAGAACCTGTTGCTCTTAAAGTGTCTAATGTGTTAGCAAGAGCAATATCGCTTTCTTCTATTTGTATTTCAGCTGCTTTTGTAGCTACACCTAAATTTGCAAAAGGATTGCTCATTTGACCAGATAAATCTTTAGCCATGTCAGCTACACTTGTTGTGCCCTCGTATGGATTTATAACAGATTGCCTAGTCTTTTCTAAATGATTAAGCTGTTTTTCTTTTTCTCTGCGTTTCTTTTCCGCTGCTCTTCTTCTTTTTTTAGCGCCGCTGCTTCCTATAAAACCTCCAATGAGACTTGCCGCAGCGCCCCCGGCTATTAAAAAACTCATATGCTATTTTTTTTATTATAATCTTTTATTGTTATAGAAACTATTTCTTTTTCTAATTCTTTTATATTTTCGGTATTTGTTGGGTTTTTATGTACATTCACAAATATAGAATCTTCTAAAGCATATATTAGCCTTTGTGATCCGGGTTTTGATACAGTATAACAAGGCGCAATATGTTCTATGATTTTGCCGTTATTATTTATTATAACATTTCCAGTTAGTAAAAACCATGCATGCAAATGATTATGCACTGCGCCAACAATTATATGCCCTTTTTTTAAATTCATTTGCCTGATATAAATTTGATCTGCAAATGAATGCTTTATAGGTACTTCTGAAGTTTCGCAAATATCATTACCATTCCCAAAGCTACCTTCAATTAAACCTGAAGATAGAATGTTTTTAATGTAATCTATTTCATTATTAGTTTTTAATTCCATTTAATTTAATATGATGATTCTACATATTCAGAAGAAACAGCAAACAATTCTTGAGCCGCTGTAGAGGAGGTTTTTATTTTGCATGTAGCAAAAAATCCTTTAATCCCTGTTACTTGTTTACCAAAAACAACTTCACCTGCTCTTACAGTACTATTATTTACAATATTTGCAAAATATTTATTTTCTTTTTTATTAAACCCTGCGTATTTTGGGTATTTAGTATTATCATTAACTCCCATTGCAGAAATACCTCCTTGAAAATCTCCGGCTAATAACTTTAATTGGTCACCCATTTTATATCCTGTGCCTCCATCTACCAAAGTAAGGCTATTAAGAGAGCCTCCGGAGCCAATACTAGCAACCTGAAATTTTGCACCACTTCCTGAACCTCCTGAAGTTTCATATATAGTTGATCCAGCAACATAACTAGTACCCCCAAATGAGGAAAATGCAAATATTTTTTGTAAGTAATATAATCCTTCTGATAAGCTTTTTATAGGTTTTGCTACATCAAATTCTTGTTCTAAAAAACCTTCACCGGTATCTTGTGTTGATAAAGACTCTACTTCCCAATTGCTAGATCCTTCGTAGTTTATAGTTTTAAATACCTTTTGAGCACTAATTTTTGGATTAAATGTGAATGTTATACTCGAAGGCTGGAATAAACCATAAAATTTGTTTCTATCTATAGTAGCTCCCGCGCTTGTTGTTGATTGGTAATGCTTGTATAAAGCTCCTTTATTAAAGCTAAAAAATACATTTCCAATACTACCTGTTAGTGTAGGTTTATAAGTAGCAAAACTTGGCCAACCTTTAACAGATTCGTCATAATATAATGTTTTAAAAGATGTTAAATACGGAGTATTGTTTGCGCCCGATGATAAATTAATAGGTGTATTCCACGTAGGTGTGTTTTGCAATGAAAGCACATATGTTTTATTATGCACATCATAGCCCCCTTTAATTTTTCCAGTTGGTGGGAGAGTATTAAATTCATCTCTAAAGTAATCTTTCATACCATAATTAGAAATTTCAGTAATACCATCTCTTGATAATCTTAATACAGCATTTCTTTTTCTATCAGTAAAATACTTTTGATAGCCATACACTGCGAAACTTTCTGGATCTTTACTAATTCCAAATTCTCCAGCATATGGTACTATTTGGCCAATTACTAAATTAGTTGAAGTAACTGTTCCACCTCCTTCTGCTGAATATATTGCATCTTTATCTATTAAAGCTCTGCTTACCTTTTTTTCTTGAAATATAGTTAAATTAGTATCTTCTGCATATAGCTTTTGAATACTGCCGTACCTAGGATCTACGCTTTTTGTTATACTTTCGCCTACTGAAAATACATTTGTTTCATTAAAACCTGTTCTTGAATTAAATATTCCTGAATAAATTAACCCATTAGACAATACTTGAGACGAGGGCTCATCCTCTACTATGTAAGCTTTAACGCCGTAATCTGTTTTGGTATTATTAAACCCTCCCCTAATTCTAGCTTCTTCTACAAACCATCTATCTGTCGTTGTAACAGGACTACCTGTTCTTAGCCAGTTTGGAAAAGAATTTGCACTTGAATAATAGAGTCTTCTTGCGATGTAAGAATTAAAATAACCTATTTCAATACTCATTGTTTATTATTACGTGTTTTTTAAAAATTTTAAGGTAGCGGATTTGGATCTGATATAGTAAGTGTAAAATTATTAGTATTACACTGACATTGTGCTCCTTTGTATTCAATTAATACCCTATATTCTCCTAGAGCAGCATAATCTCTAAATACACTTGTTGTCCCGCTTCCTAATATTAAATTAATCGAACCGTTACCTGTGCCATTAAGGTCTCCGCCGCTAATTGCAGTGGCAGTAGTAAAGTTGCCCGAGTTTCCAGATCTATATTGTACCCAGCATCTTAATTGCATTTGCCCTATAGAACTATTGCAGGAGCTAGAAGGCGAATTTAGCGCAAGTGTAAATCTTACATGCCCCCTAGTTAAACCGGCACCGCTGTATGGAATTCTAAAACAATTTGTATTAGATGGGTTGGAAGCAACAATAGCGCTAGGAAATGCAGTGCCTTGAATTGTGTTGGTAGGTAATACAGCTGGATTACCACCGCTTCCAATAGGGGACGATATATATAAAGCAAAAAATCTTGATTGAGTATTATCACAAAACCCAGATGAACTTTGAAAAGTAAAAGAAGAACCTAAATTATTAGGAGGAGTCCCAAATGATATGTTATGAGTTTGCTGAGGAGAAGTATTTCCAATACCATTAGCGTCAGTTGCTGTTGTTATTAGCGTTAATTCAGCAGGAACTATGCCGTTTTTTGTAACTTCACCAGTTGTTGGATTAACACTTAAATGGGTTGTTGCTGCAGAGGTAATAGTATCAACTTCACTAATCTCATTATAAATAAGCTGTAATTTTGTTTCACCTGCTTTGGCTGTACCATTATTTACAAAATCAGATAAATTAAGTATACTCGTGGCAGATTGATTGCTTGTAGTAGCAACTGTAGCAGCGGTAAGAGCAGGTGTAGCGTTACTTAAAACTCCTGTAGAGGTTATAGTACTTGATACAGCAGAGGAAAGAGTGCTATCGTTATAAGTAACATTGTATGTAAAAGTAAATGTTCTACTATTTACGTCTTGTAAAAAAGTACGCGATTCTTTTGCTCGCAATGTAAATGAATGTTGTGGATTTTGAGTTCCAGCAACTAAGTCAAAAGCTGTAGCAGGCAATGTATTGCCATCCCCATCTTCAACACTAACTAAAGTTGCTGTTACCGTAGGGTTGTTAGGGCTACTTGATACTACAGGACCTGCTGCGTTCCTTAAAAGAAATCCAGTAGCAGGAGTTATATTAACCGGAGAGCCTGAACTTGCTGCTTGGTTTTCATTAAATGAAAAAGTATAAGTAATAGGATCAACACCTGTTATACCTAAAAATAAGTTTCTTGCATTTTGATTCAAATCGCTCAATAACCCTGACGTAGATGTTTCATAATATATATCTAGTAGCGATATAGTTGGATTTGTTTCGTATATGCATAAATTTTGAGGCGGAGCATTACCGATGTTTGGTAGTCTCCCAAAAGATTGAGATGTACCTGATTCTGCTAAAGAAGATATAGTTGCTATTAAGGGATTTGATTCGGCTTTATACATTCCAGCAATAGCATTGCCAGTATTATATCCTGAATCTGTAGCACTAGCAATTGTAGAAACTTGATCTGAACTAATATTTGGAAAGTATTGTTCATTCTGAGTTGCGATATTTGCTCTAGCAGGTGCAACTCTTCCAAATAAACGTACGCTACTACCGTATTGTTTTTGATCAGGACCAACCTCTTCTAAATCTCTTGGTACTTTATTTATATTGTCATTTATAAGCACAGCTTGTGCTAAAGAATCAATATCTCCACCTGAAGACGCAGCTCCGTATGCTCCATTTATAACTAAAGGCAAATATACATTATAATACTCTTGCTCTTGTTGCTTAACAACAATTTTATATGAGTACCAACCTAATTTATTTAATGTATATGCAAATCTTAAATCTGAAGTAGTGTTATTGCTATCAGCTTGCACATATGCGTCAGCAACTTCTTCGTCTACTGTGACTATTGTATTACCAGAATTAAATATAGCCGCAATTACTTTTACATAATCATTATATTTACCTCTTAAATAATCTCCAGCTTGAACAGAAGATGTAATGTTTGCATTAATAGTATATGTAAAAGTTGGAGAAGTGGTTTTAGAAACTGTTTTTCCGTTTATGTCCCAGCTTTTACTTCCGTCATTTGAATTAGCATAAAACCCAGGATAAGATATAGAATCATTAGGAACTTCGCTTATAGGTTCTCCTAAATTAAAATACATAGCGTCTCCATTCCAATCTTCAACATTTAACGTGGATGATTGGTAAGGGTGGAATATAGTTGAACCAGCTCCACCAGTGCTATCATCTATTTTTGATAATAAAACAGATGTACTTCTTCCGTATCTATCTGATAAAATAATTCCAACTTGATATGTTCTATTTTGTTTTAAAGTGTGCGTTGGGTACTCTGAAGCGTAATTGTTAGTTGGTAATTTTATTCCCGACGTTACAAAATAATTTGGTAACTGTGAAGGGGGACTTTTTTTGTCCACATAATTTCCATAAACAACTCTATTACTTATTATTTCTTGAGATTGAGCTTTTACAGGTACTTTATCAAAAACCCTTACAATTTCTTTTTCTGCTAAAGTTTTGTATGGTTTTTTCGATGTGTAATTAAACTCATAATGCGAACCTCTGTCATCAATTTGTTTACCAGATGTTATTGTTGCAGAAGATATGGTGGACATTACTTTTACAGTAAGAGCATCTGATTCTTTGTAAAGTATATCTATTTCTTTTATTTTAAAATCACTTACAGGATTTCTTGAAGGAAGTGGAATTCTAAGAGTAGCTTCTTGTACAAAATTTTCAAAAAAGTTTACTACAGATGTTTTAAAAGTTTGGTTTTCATCATCACCCATAAAATATCCAAATTGCTTTGGAATAAATATTGGCTGAGTAAATGGAGCTAATATAGAATATTCGTTATTTTCAAATCTAAATCTATAACTAAATCTTATAAATTTATCTTCTAAAAAATCAGAATCTCCTGTCCAGTTTGGATCATAATATGGATTATCAATACTCCCAGTTGAACTTTTATTAAACTCGTCTAAATGCTCTTGCGTCTTATTAACCATTGATGTTCTTTTAAAAGTAAGAACAGAGTTTTGCGCAATTGACGCGATTCTATCTAATGTAACAGTAAAAGGGCTGGTTGATGAATTATAACTTCTAACTTTGCCAATAAACGCTCCGTCGTCTAATACTATATCGCCTGTTTTAATATTAAGACTAGCGGACATATTAAAAGTATTCGCATTTGTAGTGTTAGCCCCTGTATATGTAAATGTACTATCATTATAAAAGCTAATAGCTTCATATGGCGCAAATTTAGCAACAGAAATATTATCTTCTGTTGTATAATGCGTAATAGAATTTTTTGCTTTTTCAATATTAATTACTCTAGGCTGATTACGGTTGTCTGTAAAAAATAATAAGTCTTCTAAAATGTGAGCAGCAGTTATAAGACTACCTTTATCAAAATCTAAAAACGCGCCTTGTACTAATTTAGTTAAAAGACCATTTCCTGAAAAATCATATTCATATATAAAGTTGTCGTCGTGAAAGCTTCCTGTTTCACCTGCGTTTATGTTTTGATTTGTACAAAATATATATATTTTATTAGCAGCTTCATTAAGACAATAGCCTATAATATCTAATCCGGAGTTGGGGTTAACGCCAGAGGCGGTAATTAAATTTGCTATTTCTTCTGTGCCAAGAATGTTTTCTACAGCCCCAACATCAGCTCCTTCAGATTTACTTATGCTTATATTTACAGCGTCTCTATATTCTCCAGACGGCATTAATCGCGCATCTAGGTCTTTATTCATCTTCGACTTTATGAAGGCGTTTTTAACTTCAGGCATTAGTGTTTAATTATTTTAGATTTATTTCTAAATACTTGTGAAATTTCCTCAAGTTTAATATTTGATAATCGCAGCTTTGCATTCCGCATTTTTGCGCGCTTTTCTTTTTTAAATCTTTGTACAACGTATTCAGGTATATTAGATCTTGTTGAAAATACAGCGTTAGCAATGTATGAATAAAAAGCTTCTTCAGCAAGTTTAGGCACTCTTGTATCTTCAGTATAAGCTAGCCCATCAGATATATATTCTAATATTATTATTTTATCTACTAAGTCGCTTGAAAAAGAAAATGTACCCTCTCTTTGATTTATTGTAAAAAATCCGTTAATTTGCGTGGTTTCTGGATTTAATCCGTATCTTTCACCGGTGCCCATTTTATGATAAGTAAAATTATCAATACTGGCATTTTCAAATCTTTCATCGTAACCACCGGTAATTTTTTTCATATCAGCAGCTTCCCATCTAGACTCAGTTGTAGAGTTAGCTTCTATGTTATTACCATAAGAATCTTGAGTAGGTACACCAGATGCATCTTGAACAGGAATTTCTGTAGGGTTACTTGTTAATCTAGTTGGTAATATAATATGCTTAACACCAAGGTCATCTATCCATGATGCCTTAACATAATTAACGTAATCTTGCGGAATTGGAACAGTTAAATTATTAGGTATAGTAAGCTCTTGCTGTTTAATACTTTTTAATATATCGTAGCTAAACTCCTGCATAGCGCGCTTAGCATGAAAAACAACATCTGTTCTTTTTAAAGAAGGTAACAACTTTCCGTTTCCTACATAGCTAATTATAAAATTATTTACTATATTTTTCATAGAAACATAAGAGTAACTTCCGTAATTTTTTTCTTTTAAAAGAACTTGATAATATCCAGCTGCAAAAGGTCCACTTCTTGTAAAAGTATTATTAGCTAATGTATAATTTGTTACAGGGATATTAAACCCTGCCCCAGGGCCACCAGTATTGAAGTTTATTGTAAAATTATTTTGAGAAAAATTAGGATCAGTTGTAGAAGCTGACGATGGACTATATAATTTTAATTCAGTCTCAAAAGTAAAAACAATTGTATCTGCAGCATTAGGCAAATGTACTATTTGCTCGCCGGCGTAATATTGCTCATTAGTTTCGGTTATTAAACCGCCATTTGGTGCTGCCATATATTAACTTTTTTCTTGTATTTCTTCTTTTTGTACTTTTGAAGCTGCTGTTTGAACTATTTGTGGATCTCTTATTACAACTCCAGCGTATAAAAGAACTTTTAAAACTACAGCTGTAAACTCGCTATTAACAAGAGTAAACTGAGTTGATGTAGTAGAGGAATGTAAATATTCTCCATCACCCCCTATTGTAAAATCCCAAACTATATTTGGCGGATTTACAAAATAAAATATTTTAAAATTAACAGCAGCAGCTGCCAGCGATTTAGGCAAAACTGCAATTTTTGTAAAGTTTGTGGGGTTGCCTGAGTTTGACTCAAAGGCGAATATTGGAAAATCTTCAGTAGGAGTTGTTAGTAGTGAAGAGTTTAAATTAAATAGCTCACTAAAAGTGACCGGCTGCATTTCAGTTTCATTTGGTTTATTAAAATTAGCAACTATTCTATCTAATCTATATAAATTGGAAGGTAAATTAACAATACCGTATTTTGAGTCTGTTGGCTGTGAAGGTGAAATGCCAACGCTAGACGACCTAAACGGAGCTAATTTTACTTCTAAGTCTTGTACTCTATCAGCAGTGCCTGTATCTGGCTGTGGCTGTCTTATTAGCTGATTATAGTCTTCAAATGTTTTATTGTATATTTCAAGCTGCACCTGAGAACCAATTCGATTAAATTCTTCTGGTGTTAAATACCCTCTCTGTTCTTTATTTAAAATAAGAAGAACTGTTTGATATACATCATTTACGTTTACCATATTTATATTTTAATAAGGAGCAGCAACATAACGCTACTGCTCCATATTAATATTACACGTTATGCAAACTTTTTTTCTATTGATTTAAAAACTTCTACGCCTTCATCTGTTTGCAAGAAAGCAGCAAAAGCTGAATATGGGTTTTCATCAAAAGGCACGGTCATAAGTTTTTTGCCGTTTGATACCCAAGTAAACGTTCTTTGATCTTGAGAAAGATCAATAATATTTGCCTCTTTTGCTTTAATTGCAAAATTACGAAGCTGAACATTTTCGTCATTTGCTAAATCCAAAAATAATACAGGATTTCTTTTAGCAAATAAAAGTAAATCTCTTTTTATTTCTTTTGAGCTCATATTAGATACCGCGGAGCCTGTTTCAACTCTAACTATAGCTTCCGCTTGGTCTATGTCCATAGACATTGCAATATTTAAAGCCTCTACTTCTAGCTCTATATTATCAAGCTCGCCTTCAGCTTCTATTAAAGCATCATGCTCTTTATATTTAAGATTTAAAAAAGGATGATATAAAGAAAGCAACTTTTGTAAAGATTGGAATTCTTTGGGTACATGCAGATGCCCATTTTTAAACATGATATGCCCTAATGTAGCTTCTCCCTTTTGTTCATCAACAAAAACGCTAGGCATGTTAGTAGCGTATCTAATTTCTCTTTGTTCTTTTTTATCAGGATCAAACCAAAGAAGAGGTCTTCTTATGCTGTGACGTGATGGTATTGTATAGGTTAAAGGAGACGTGTTAATTAAATAATAATGTCTATCCTTAATTTCCCAATTGTTTTTTGGAAGGTTTTTATCTTTTCCCATGATATAATATAATTAAATAGTTTTAAAAAAAATATAAACCCAGAGCCGAATTAACAGCTCCGGATTTAAAAAATAGTATTAGGCTTTTAACAATACAAAGTTGTTAGCTCCTTGAACACACAAGCATCTTTCAGATAAGAAGTGAATGTTCATTTCGTCAACATCAGTTGTAAATGCTCCCCCTACAGAACCTGTAATCCAAGTTTTCATTCTTCGATCATCAGCTTCTGATGCACGATAACGTACGTGAAGGAATGGTCGTCGAATGTTAGTTCCAAGAATTTGGTCATATACAGTAGAAGTACCAGCTGGAATAAGAACTCCGTCGATAGCATCAACTTCGCTTCCAGTATACTGGTCATCATTACCACGAGTAGAAGCGTCATTCAAGTATTTCCAGTCAGTCTTATAGAAATCATAAGAACCTCTGCGGAAACCAGTAAATCCAAGATTTAAAGCCATTTCCTGAGAGTTTTCAAATAACCCATAAGCTGTACCGCCTTGCGCACCAGATGAAAGACCTGCAAGCATATCATCAAAAGCTAGATTAGTAGCACGGTCTAAGAAAAGCATGTTTTCTTCGATAGCGCCTTGACCATCTAAGTTTTTAAGAATACTGTCAAAGTCAGCAAGTGATGCAGTAAATGAAGAAAATACATTACCTCTGGTAGTAATAGCAGAGAAAAGCCCTTCTGTTCCTTTAGCACCGCCCGCTGTAGATCCAGCTGCAATACCAGTTGTAACAGTTGCTTTTTCAGATTCTACCATTGCCATTTCAAGGTAATCTTGGTAACGTAGCCTTGTTTCAGACTCTGCTTTTAAGTACCATAGATAGCCAGAAGTTCCGTCTTCAGTGGCAACTTCTACCCAACCGATCTGAGCTGTGTCAGAACCGTTAATTCCATATTTATCTTTAATGATAATAGGTGAATTATTAAATTGAGTAAAAGAGGGCTCAACTGAACCGTCCATTCCAGCAGTTCCTTTCTTAAATTCAGAACCATAAACAAATACTTTCAAATGTGCAGCAGATACAAGTGCAGCCGCCCAAGTAGCAGACCCAAATGGGTGAGCTGTAATTTGAGTTGCAGTTGCAGCTGAAACAATTGCTTTTTGCTCAGTAGATGTAGCAGGGTCAATAATCACTATTAAACTTTGTACGCGGATAGCGTGAGGTTTGCCAGCAGCAACGCTGTTATCGTGATCTTGAATTACTACAGTACCATTGTTATTAGCGCCAATTGTACATTTGTCATAAGAAATATGCAAGCGATTTTGCTCGCTCCAAATAACTTGGTCAGAAGTCATTGGCATCTCAGCACCTACCATTTGAAGAAAGCCAGAAAGCGTACGATTTCCGTATCTTTCTACTTCAGCTTCATAAATTTCAGGTAAATACTGCTGAGAGAAGTCATTACCAGCGCCACTAGTAAAATCAAGGTAGCTCTGGTTACTTAGTTGTTTTTGTGCAGTTGGGGTAATTTCCCCAAACAAAGGTGATAATGCCATTTGTTATTAATTTTAAATTTTAACGTTTTGTTTTAATTTTAAGTTTTGAAGAGTCTGCACCGCTAACAGACTTGACTTTTAAACCATTAATAAACACATCCCCGCTTTGAGTTGCACGTGGTTCGTTGCTAATATTTTTAGATTTAGCTGTTAAATCACGCACTGCATCCGCGCGTCCCTGTTCATAAAAATGATTTATTACTTTGTCAGGATTGTTAGCTACGTATAAAGCTTTATGATATCCACTTAAATCTGACACTTCACCTTTGTCATTCAAGAACTTCTTGATAAAGTTACTTATATCTGATTGTTGATTTGCAACCGAAGAATTATCTTTTAATCCGTACCTAAATTGTTTTTCACCGAGTTTAAAATCAAAACCTTTGAAATCTTCGTTAAAATAATTTTTTGTACGTCCTTGAAAATCTTCAGTTCGCTGCTTTATAGTTTGCTGCTCTTCGCTGTATCGATTGAAAAAGTCAACTGCTTTTTGTTGTTCTTGAGTTACGCCGGGTCTCAACTTGATTTCGTCGTAATATTTATCTTTCAGTCCCTCTAAAAAGCCTTTAGCTTTTGCAACTTCTTCTTTATACGCAATTTTTTTCTTACGTATATCTTTTTGATCATCTAGTTCTTCGTCCCATGTAAAATCTTCTAAAAGAATACCTACATCTTCAGAATCTAAATGAGGTTTACTTTGGCGATAATATTCACGCAAAAGTGTATCGTTATCTACATTAGAATAGTCCGCGTTTAATCTTACATAGTCTTCTAATGTTCCACCGGTTTCATTCATAAAGTCTACAGCTTTTTGAATATTTTCCGGTAAAGGTTCTGCAGTATCTTGCGATTCCTGTACAGCTTCCTCAACTTGTTCTTGCAAAGCTTCAGATTGCTCTTGAACCTCTTGTTCGTTTATTTCTTGTATTACAGGCTCTTCTACTTCTTCTTCGGAGGCCCGTACTTCTTCAACCACTTTTTCGCCGCTTTGCGGGTCTTCGGATTCTCCGACAGTAGCATTGCTCTCATCTGTTGTATCGATTTGAACGGCATCTTCTTCTTTTTTTTCAGTAAGATCTACCTTAATGGTATCACCTGTTTCTTGAATTTCTTCCGGCTTTTTAGACAAATCTACTTTAATAGTTTTAGGTGTCTCAGAAAGCTTTTTTATTTTTCGAGGCTTTACTTTAAATTCCCCTTCTTGTGCGACTGTTTCTGTCATAATAAAATATTATAAAATTAATAAAAATTACTTAGGATCAAATTGACCTAAGTCAAAACCACCTAATACATCAAATCCTGCAGATTCAAAGTTTTTTGGTAGCGTATCATTTTTACGCTGGTCAATTAATTCTGACTGTTGCGTTGCTTGTATTTTAGTGCGCTCATCTTTTCTATCTTCTTTATAAGCGTCTTTGTTTTTTAAAGCTTCAGCCTGAGCTTGAGCTAATTGTTTGTTAAATTGAAATTCAAGTTCCATTAAGCGCATTTTTATTGCAGCTTCACGCTCAAGTTTTTGTATTTCAAACTGTGATTTACCTTGCTCTAGCTGCAACTTACTTTCAGTTAAAGCTTGTTGTTTTTGAAGTTCTGCCAATGCTGCTGCTTCAGAAGCCTGAGCGTTAGCCTGCCCTTGAGCCTGTATGGTTTGTTGCTGCGCCGCTTGATCCGCTTCTTGTTTCTTTTGGCGTTTAATACGTAAATATTTATTTGCTAAATCAATATTATTAATATTACGTATTTCAATAGCGTCATCTAAATAAATAGAGCCAGATTGCAATGCCGCCTGAATATTACTTTCTAAAGATTGTTTCTCTTCAACATCAGGCTCAAGTTGTAAATAAATACCAAAGTCATGCAAATGCAGATTAGATATTTCTTTTAATGTTGATACATTAAAATCATTTATACTTTGTTCTAAACTTTCTTCTGTTAATGCAAATTCAAATATATCCTTTGCTTTTAAAGATATATTTTCGCATAGCCTAAGAGTAATATAAGATGCAGCTTGTAATATATGGCGTGTTGCCGTGTTTGAATTAGCTGCCGCTAATTTCTGTAAACCAACAAGTGCGTTTTTATCGGGCTGACTGCCATCTCTAGCTTCATTAAGACCGGTCACATCCCGAATCATCTGTAAATAATACTGATATGTATTAATAAGAGAGCCTATCTTGCCTTGCCCAGATGATGTTTGTAATTCTTGAATAGGAACTTTACCGGGGTTCATATCGCCCTCTTGTGTAAATGATCTTCCAACAATGCTACCAGTTTGGAAGTACATGTTTAAAGCCTCCGCTGGATTATAATTAGTTCCATTACCTAAATCAACTTCAGCTAATCCATCAACATCTACATAAACGCCGTCCGGCACCATTCGAGACATCACTTGTTGGAGTTTAAGATGTGTAAGTTGAATCATATCAGCAAAGCCAGTTATACGACTAACTAAAGATTCAACCCTGCCTCTGTACATTCTAGGAGCTACTAAAGTATAATTCATTTCAACTTTAGGCGAATCAGCATACGGTCTAGTCATGTTTTCGGCCATCTTCCACGACAACATTTTTTCATGACCTAATATTTTAGCACCTGTGTAAAGAACTTCAATAGTTCTTTCTACTCTTTCAAAATTATCATTAGTTGGAGGGTTAAATGTATCTGGCTTTTCTAAAGCTTTTTGCAAACCCTGTTCTGTTTCTTTAATTTTAAATACTTGCTTTTCAAAAGTTTTATATTCAAAAAACATAACACTTATTGTGTTATTATCATTCTGCCCATAATAATTTCTTACATAATCATTATTGCCTGGGTACTTTTGTATTTCTATAAGATCTTCTGGCGTAAGATAAGGAAACAATTTTGCAATTTCACTTAATGAAACTTGTTTTACTTCTCCTATGTAATACAGATCATCAAAATTAGGATCTTCAGTATAAGAATACACAAGATTTGCTGGATCAACATATTTAACTCGTAGGCCATTTGACTTATTATATTCTGTTTTAGCAGCACCTATACCACATACGACTAAATCATAAATAAATCTTTTTCTAACCTCGTCATATTTATTTTTATCTAAAGAATTATTTATAAGTTCTTCTAATGCTATTTCAACAGCTTCTTTATAATTAAGCTGCATATATACTTCAAACTCATCCTGGTCTTTAGGTAAATTTTCTGGGTCTGGAACTGAAAAGAAATTAATACCTGTTTCTTGCGTAAGCTGCGTTAATGATTGCCGATTAAACATATCAGACATAACTGTTTCAGCGTATCTTGTTTTTTTCTGTTTAGCTATAGGATCTTGTGCGTACGCTTTTATTTCATAATTGCGCTGAGACATACCGTTCACAACAATATCTACAAACTTAGGTATCACTGGTACTGGTTTCCAATCTAAATTAAGATAAGATAAATCACCATTAATAGATAATTCATCTTTATATTTTTGAATTGACTGTTCACCGCGAGCATATAGTCTTCGTCTATGATATTCTTGAAAATTAGAAGTAAATCGATCTCCTCCACGGTTATTTCTAAACCACTCGTTTTCAATAGCTCTCGCTACTTGTAAGCCGTAATCTAATGTTTGCTTTTCCTCATTAGGTACCACCTGATCGGGAAACGAGCTTTTATAATTAGTATTAACCATTTATTATATTATTTTTGAACTATATCCTTTATTGTTATATTTTTTAAACCCAAGCGGAACAGATTTTATAATTTTTTCCGCAGACGGTCTATATCTGTTTTTGTTGCAGGCCATAATAGCTAAACCAGAACTAATTGTTGCGTCAAATTTTGTTCTGTTATTTATATTAAAGCCAGACCAATCTTCTAAAGTTTTTTGAAAGTACATATCGCCATACATGCCTTCTGTAACTTGCCCTATATAATTTTCTATATAACTTTCAATTGCAGCAGCGTGAGCTTGCTTAATATCCTCAGAAGTATTAGGAATTCCACCTATATCTTTTTCTGTAACAGAAAGCTTATTCCAAAGCTTGTCTGGCCTATTCATCGAAAAACCTCTATAACCTCTACGTTTTAAATAGTATAATAACCGAGGCTTATTATTTTCCGCAAGTATTGGCATCCCATAAAAGACTAAAGCCATCAGAACATCTTCAAAAAATATTTCTGCTGTTTGTGGTCTTGCCACATACTCTAAAAAAAACATATTAGGAGGCGCATCCTCCATACTAAACTTTGTTAAACCATGCAAAGAACCTTTGGAGCCTCTTTTGTCAACTGTACCTGATATATCATATGAGTCACATCCAAATGCACCAACGTGCTCATTGCCTGGGTATTTAATACCATTTTTTACTATTACATGATTTTGTAAACTTTTAGGAGGTACCCAGCTAATTTTAAATCTTCCATTTTTATTTGGCGCAAATATTACATTACTATCTTGCTCACCATTTTGCCATTGGAAGCTGCCCTGCGTAACTTGCATGCTATTTTGTACTTCTTCGTTATAATCTATTTGCTCATAAATCTTAGTTAGATTAAATAAAGATTCTTTTGCCTCATCTCTAAAAGCGTGTTGTTCTGTACGAGGAAACTGCCGGTAGTACTCATTTAAACCCTCTTGATCATTTTTAAGACCATCAACCTCATTTTGCCAATGCTCTATAACCCCTTGGTCAATAATATCTCCATGTGGTCCTCTAACTTCTTTTTTCGGTGTATCGAAGACAGGGTGTCCATAAGAATCAATGAATCCTTCGTAGTTCCATTCCATAGGTATGAACAAAGAATATAGTCCCGAGCTAGTCTGTCCATTGCGGTTCCGTTTAGTAACGTTTGAATCTTCGTATAATTTTTTGAAATTTGCTCCACCTTTATCTAATGCATTTGAAGTTGAGCCCATCATACACTTACCAACGATTCTAGATCCTAATCTAAGTGTTGTTTTTGTAACTCGCCAGTTATTTAATATGTTATCCGGTCTTTCCCACTTTCCACTTTCGTCGTGTGCTAGCAGCTTTAATTTTTCTCCGTCGTACGAGTTGTCTCCCGTGTTCTTCCAGTCGATTGTAGTGTCGAGCCCTTCGAGTTCCTCCGGCCCTTGGCCCTGATCAAGTTTGCGCCTTGTGAGTTTTGACGCGGGTACTCTATACGCCAGTTCGGTTTTTGGTCGGTCCATTCCGTCTTGTATCGGTTTGAAAAAAAACGGATAGTTGACGGATATTGGTACAACTTTATCTGTGAACATTTTTTTAGCATCGGCTCCAGATTTGGACAATATCCCAAACCGTGAATCGGAAGATATTGTCGCTTGATTAACCAGCTCTCCTGATGCCATGAAAGAAAAACCAGAGCGTCTGTTTTTGAGATAGCACATTCCATAACTGCGTGAATCGGCTTTACATGCTTCCCAGAAAATAAAAAATAATCTGTTTGATTCTCTGAATTCTGCTTTGCCCACGTCAATTTTAGCCCACTGCAGGTACATGTAATGAGTGCCAGTGATATAAGTAGGAATATCTTTATTAACGAACGAAAAGCCTTCATCACGGCGTTTGAATTCTTCGTCAATATAATCATAGTATTTTTCTTTAAAGTATTCAGGCATCTGATTCCACTCAAATACGCTTTTTATTTTTTCAAGCTCTTTAGGGTAGTCTATTCGATTCCACGTATTTTTTTTAAATTTATGTGGTTCAAAAATTTTTGGTAAAGCTATCTTAAGATTTTGTATGCTATACACATCGCCAATCTCACCGGTTTTACTTATTACTACAACATCACTTTCTTTGTCGTAGCCGTACTTCCATTGCTTATACCTATTCTTTTTATTAAGAACTTTCTTGCTTATATAATCAGGCAGAACTTCAAACAATGTCTGTGTATAATTCATTTTGATCTACCCTCTGCAAAGCCTTTAAATGATTTAGCTTTAGCTGCTTCGTTTTCTCCTTCTAATAATGATCTTTCTTCGTCTATGCGTGTTAATATTTCAAACGCATCAAAGATTGCTAACTTTTTAGTAGCCGCAGCATTTTTAAGCCTATCCGCTGAAAGGTCGTCTTCAGTATCTGTTATAATCTGCTCTTCAGCAACGCGAATTAATTCATTAACTGCTTTTTGCCCAGCTCGGATTATATTCCTCTTCGTGTCCTTTACGTTCATACTTAATAGCTATATCATTTGATTTCATACAATAAAGACGTTCATCGTCTATAATAAATTCCCATTCACTACTAGGCGTAAAGCCTACCAGGTCTCCTGGGTTAATTTGAAGCGCTTCTAGCGCATTATTACCATACTTTAGTATACCAATATGCTTTTGCTCTTTTTCGTTTGAATATGAGCTTGTTTCTTTAATTGGCTTTATAAAGCATCTATTATTAACCATGACCCAATTTTTATTTTTTTTATAGCCGTACACTTGGTCTGGATTAACAAAATACATATGATCTTTAAAATATGTGCTACCATTTTTCTCTTTACCTTTGATATCATAATATCTTCTAAAGATATTGTGGTGTATTAATATGATATCGCCAGCCTTTATACCTGTATTAAAAGCAGCAGGGGTAGAAATTACTATAGCTTCTTTATTTATATGACGAAAGCTTTCTATACTTGTATTTAGTAGCAGGCTAGTGTCGCCTACTTTTTTAGTATTATTATATCGTTCGCCTTTGGGTTTAACTATAAATTGGTATAATGATTTCATTAGTACTCAAGATCATACTCAACAGATATTGCCATGTTAGAATTAAATTTCTTCCACGGCAATAAATCTGACTTTTTCTTAATGTAGATATTGTACGAAGAATCTTTATCTTCAAATAATATAGCGGATATTTCATGACCGCCATATACTTGCTGACCTACTGAATAATGCATTGCGTCATTTTTATAGTCTGACCCAATACTAATCTTCCTTATTAGATTCATCTTTTTCAATTTTAGAATACTCACCAGTTTCTAGATTGATATTAATAGAACCATATTCTTCTTCAAGTTCTAATTTAAATTCTTCAACATCTTTATTTAAACCGGCTAAGTCGTGCAGTAAAGCGTGTTTATTAGACTCTACTATCCCTATTTTATTTAATAATGAATTTAAAGCAGTTTGCTGCTTATGTAACTTTTCTAATTGCTCGTCTGTAATTTTTGACATTTGATTTAATTTAATTATTATTGTTGGATTTTTTTGATTTTTCCCACGTGCGTCCAACAAAATACGCCCCGTATACTGTTATTAATAATGATTGAAAAATTGGAATATATTCTTGTGCAACTTCAAAGCCACCTACGTTGCCATCAGCAAATGCTAAAATAGTAAATATAGATGTAAGATACACCAGCACAAGTGGCCGAATGTTTTTAGATAAAAATGAATCTGATTGCATATCCATTTTCCATCTTTCGGTCACCTGTGTCTGCGCGTCTTGATCTGCTTTTTCCAATAACTCTTGAATCTTTTGTTTAGCAGCTAATCTTTCTTCGTCTGTAGTTGTAAGCTTATCGATTACATTACCTACGTCTTTAATTATACCGCCTGATAAAAGACTTAAAAGTTTTTTCATTTTAATTATTTAGACTTGGTCTAGGGCCTTGTATTTCCCTAGCTTGCTTATAGAGCTCTCTTCTTTTATCTTTGGTAACTGAACTAGGAAGCCTAGCTGATTTACTAGCCTCGAATTTTTGCCCATACATTTTTTGAGCGCCACGCCGGTCTCCTGAAGCTACCATATTTAGTGAATCTATTTCCCCTAATTCAGGAAGAACTTTTTGTGATCTATTTCTATCGTATGCTCCTTGAGCATTAATTAAATTTAAAAGATCTTTTTTCTTTTGAGAGGTTGTTTTTTTAGCAGTAACAGTTACTCCGTCTTTAGGGTCTTTCTCTATTTTCATAGGTGACTCGCCTGTCATCATTAAGCCAGATTCACTGTCTTTAAGCATAAGACCGGCTGCTTTATTTTTCATTTGCCCTTTTAATACATTAGCGGGCGATTGTTTATAAGCCATTGTTTTAAGTTTTTAATTTATTGTTTTTAAGATCAAGTTTATATCTGGTGTATTTTATTTTTTTATTTAAATCACCACTAAATTTAAGAATTAAATTATTCTTGTTTTTCAGTATATATTTTATTTTTACTGAATAGTTATTATCAGGATTAAACAAAAAAGTTGTAAAAGAATTTGTTTTTATTTCTATAATTTCTTCATTAATTGTTTTTCCGCTGGTTAAATCATAATTAACAACACTACTTACGCCATCTTCTCCAACGTAAATTGATGTTATATATTTTGATACAGGTGTTTCCCAAAGCCCATGAAAATTACTATTTTGAGCAAAAGAAAACGTTAAAATAAAATTAAATAATAGTGTTAAAAATAAGTTTTTCATAATATTAGATTTAAATTAATATGTACTAATATTATTACATATTTTATTTATTTTTTAGATTTTTTATATGCTTCAGCCTCCCATGGCAAATTTTTATCGCCTTCTTTAATACTAGATCTAGGAATTATACGACCTTTCCAATATACGTTTTTATCATCGTAATCAAGATCACCCCTTCGCATTTGATCTATATGCACACGTTCATGCTTAACAACATCTTTTGCTTCTAGCGGTGATAAATTTTCATCTATTATTATTGTGCCGTTATTATTGGCTTTGCCTAAAACCCCTTCTTCCATGTCTACATAATAAACTGGAGTTCCATCCATTTTAAATGGAGCAGATTTCATTTTAAAAGCCATAATTTATTTTTTACTGTATGGTACAACTTTATTAAGATACGCTTGACGCTCTTTGCATCCACACCCACCTGGTATATTTAAACCTTTAGCAACTTGTTCTGCAAATTTGTCTATGCCCGTGGCTTTAGTAGCCCGCGCTATAGTATCGCCTAGCCCTCTGTCTTTCATATTAGCAATTCCATTTTCTTCGCGCGGCTCTGCCTCTTTCTGAGGTCCAGCTTTTAGATCGTGCGCAAAATGATTTTCTACGTTTGTATGCTTTACTTCCTTTTTTAAGCTTTGATGGTGGGGTAGTTACGGCTGTAGAAAGTTTACTTCCAGGATTATCTCTACGATATTTTTTAACGCCTTTTTCAGTCATACCTCCGCCAGCTTTACTACCAGTGCCACTACCTTTTTTTACTTTAGCGTAATAGCCTTTTGATTTCTTCCTAGATGGAGCATCGCCTTTTTTAGCAAATGGTGAGTTATGCTGAACGTACATAATTATTGTTTTGCTCGTTGAGTAATAGGGCCAGCTTTATAATCAGTAGGATATTTTTTAATTTCCATACCGTTTATTCCTGAGCTGCTACCTTTTCCCATAGGAAAACCTGATGTATCAATAGGTCCGTCCCACACGTGAGATTCTCCTACTATTCCGCCTTTTAATGGTTGTTTTTTCATAATTATTATTTTACGTTATAAGTTTTTCCGCCAACATCAAATGTGCTAGCCCCTGATGCTTTAGCTGATTGCAAAGCTGCTGTAAAAGCATTTCCGTTTAAAGGTGATCCATAATTTAACACGCTAGCCTTAGGGGTACTTATTTCTTTTTTAAATTTAGCAGTGTTTTCTTTGGCAGCTCTTTGAACTCCTCCTTCTGGCTTTTCAGCAAAACCAGGCATACGTCGTTCTCTTTTTAGTTCATCATTATAATCCTGCTCAGTTATTGAAACTGTGGGTTTTTTCATAAACAAGGGTGCGTTCATGCCGCCGGCACCATACTGACGCATCTCAGGTGACCCAGTCATACCTTGTATATTTTGCTGAACCTGTGGCGTAAAACCACCGCCCATTGGCGCCATTTGAGGAGGCACCATTGTTGTTTGCATTGGCTGTCCCGTCATAGGATCTATTTGAGGATTACCCAAACGCATTATTGGATTTTTTGTGTAAGCCATAGCTATCTTTCTTTATCGTTATTTATTCTTTTGATTGCAACCTGAAGCATCCTATCTGTGTACGCTTTGCTTTTAATTACACTCTGTGTTGCGCTACTTGGGATATCTTCTTCACCTGTAAGTATTCTATAAACACGAGCTAATAGCTGTGTTGTTTTTAAAGATACTTTATATAAACTGCCTTTACTATCTGATTTATTACCTCTTCGCCATAATACTATCCAACCTTCTTTTAAAAGTCGTGAAAACCTATTATTGTCCCAGCTGTATGCATATGTATCAAGTTTAAAATCTGTTTTACTAAAAAAACCTTGACAGTCTAAAAATAAAAGAAGCTCCAGATCTGCATCTTTTATACCGTAATTTCTGCACGCCCATCTTCTAACTATACGGTAGTGCTTTAATACGTTTGAGTCACGCAAATCTGAAGCCTTTATTGTTTTCATAATATAACGACTACATCCTGCGCTTTGATTACATTGTACACTTTATTTTCTAATTCAATGGAATGGCCGGCGTGCCTATCGTAATAAATAGCATCGCCAGCCTTTATTCCCACTATATCGGCGCCCGCTGATATTACGCTTGCTTTTGCGTATCTTATATCTTCACGGGCATTTTCTGCAATTAGCAGACCGCCTTCTGTTTTTTGTGAACCTTGTTTTTCTTTTTCTACTATTAAGTAATATCCGATCGCTTTCATAACTGTTCTATTCTAACGTTATTAATTACACAATCGGTTGATATAATTGTTGTGGCTACTGAAGCCGCGTTCCGAAGAGCGCTTTTAGTAACAAGTAGCGGGTCGATAATTCCAGATTTAATCATATTCACCATACCCCCTGTAACAACATTTAACCCTCTGCCTTTAATAGTAGGCTCTTCAAATTCTTCAATACCTGCATTACTAAGTATCGTATAAAAAGGCGCTTTAATTGACTTATAAAGTAGTTCTTCGCCTTTGCCGTCAGCTTTTATTTTCTGAGCAGCATTTAAAAGGGCTATTCCACCACCTGGTACTATACCTTCTTTAATCGCGGCTTTTGTAGCACATATAGCGTCTTCAACTCTATCACGCTTTTCTTTTAATTCAACTTCTGAATTAGCGCCGACTTTTACAACGGCAACTTTTGCAGATAACCTTGCCAATCTTTTTTCATACCTAATTTTATGGCCAGGTAGCATTGGCTTTTCAAGTTCTTCTTGTATTGTTTTAATTTTTTCTTCTACCTCGTTAGATTTACCCTCAACTTGTAGAACAGTTTCTTCTGAATTAGTAACAGCTTTAACACAGGTGCCGAGCATTTCAATGTCTATGAGATCCATATCGTCTCCAAGATCTTCATTAATAACCTTAGCTCCTGTAAGCATACAAAGGTCCTGCATGACTTCCTTTCGCGTTACACCATAAGTTGGTAAATCAATTACATTAACCTTTATATTGCCTTTCATTTTATTCATTGCAAGAGTGTTCAGCACTTGAGGCTCAACATCTGCAATAACTAATAATGCTTTATTCTTTTTTATAACATGCTCCAACACCGACTGAATTCTACGTATATTTGGTATTGGCGATTCCGATATCAATATATAAGGGTTATCCAGCTCTGCAGCATTTATATTTTCGTTTGTTATAAAGTGATTAGATTTAAGCGGCTGATCGTATTGTACACCATCAACAACCTCTATTGTTGTATCGGGCTCATCTGTTGTTTGCATAATAACCACACCTGTATTTCCTACAGATTTAAATGCATCGCTTATAAGCTTACCAAGTTCTTTATCATTGTTTGCAGATATAGTAGCTACTTGGTCAATCATATCACCGTCAACCGGTATTGCAATCTTTTCTAAATATGCAATTACTTTTTCAACACCACTTGCAATCCCTTCTTTTAATGTTCGCGAGCTATCTTGCTCTAATGCTTTATATGCATTTTTAAGAATTGAATGCGCAAGTACAGTTGCAGTTGTTGTACCGTCGCCGGCTTCTTGTACGGTTTTACGAGCAGCATCTTTTAAAAGTGTTGCGCCCATATTTTCAACAGGATCACGCAAAAATATATTATTTGCCACTGTTACACCGTCTTTTGTAATTACCGGATTTCCTTTATCGTTTTCAAGTATTACGCTAAGACCGCTAGCCCCGAGTGTGGAGCTAACGGCTTTTGTTAGCTTTTCAATACCATTGTAAACCTTAGAGCGAGCGTCGCTACCAAAGTTTAAGTTCTTAACTATTGCGTCAGACATATTAAATTAAATTAGATTATATTAGACAAATGTCTTATTCGAAAGTTTTTACAACTACAGGTCCTTTTGCGAATTCAAGCTTTTTGCTATAGTGCTCAACTGAAGCGTCAATTGCTGCTTCTGCGCCTTCAATAGTTTCTCTTCGCGTTACGTCAACCCAATCGTTATTTTTGCCTGGATTAAGGTATTCGGTTTGAAAATATCCATTTGGTAGTTGTACAATTCGCCAATTTTTTTTATCAACTAAATGATTTAAAAACTGGACTTCTTCTTCGGTTATTTTTGGAGAAGTTGTTCCCCAAGAATAGGTTCTATAATACAGTGTCATAGGTTTTGGTTTTAATTAATAGTTGGTTTACTCTATCCCGAGTAGGGTATATGTTATATATTACTGGTTTTTAGCAATTTTTACCAAGGCACATCTTTAGCAACCGATGTAGGGTTTATCAATTCAGCAATCTGCGAGTCTAAACCAGCCTTTAATTGGTTAACGTCTAAATCGCTAGCTTCTAGCCAACCTACAACATCTGATTCCTTTAAACTGTCAAAAGCTATATAGCTATTAGGGTCCGGTGCGCCCACGTCTTGAGTACCAATTGAGGTTGCTAAATATGCATTGCCTTCTTTATCTTTTTGATCTGAGGTAGCTGTATAGCTCCAGTGTACATTATAAACAACGTCAGAAAGGCTTTCTTCAGTTGGGTGTACATCAAGTTTATTTATTGTCCAATTATATGTATTTGCCATTTTTTATTAATTTATTTGTCTTCTAAGGTTTGTATTTTTTTTTCTAAACTTTTTATTTTATTATTTAACTCTTTTACAGAATTTATTAAAGCGAAAGTTAATGCATGGCTATCAAAGTTGTAAAGCTCTGTATTTTCTTCATCTTCTTCATTTAGCTTGGCATTATATTTTTTAACCGTTTCGGGTATAATATCTTTTACTTCCTGGGCTATAACACCAATATTATTTTTATCATTAGTATCAAATCCTGCTTTTCCATTGTAATCAAAAAGCTTTGGTTCAATTTGCAACAGCTCTTGAAGCCCTGTTGTATAAGGCCGTATATTTGTTTTTACTCTTTTATCAGATACGATAGTCCACGCACTAGATGACGGTTTGGCTGCTGAGTCGG
>Ga0208159_1000128_pt1 | contig 30499 bp, 43 predicted proteins | sample 9_EtaG_FD_184082 | JGI IMG/M metagenome (GOLD analysis project Ga0208159, IMG submission 184082) | Marine viral communities from the Subarctic Pacific Ocean - 9_ETSP_OMZ_AT15188 metaG (SPAdes) (version 2) | ecosystem: Environmental > Aquatic > Marine > Oceanic | place: Pacific Ocean | collected... | reverse complement strand
ATGATGACAGAAGATCAGTACAATCAGGAATTTGAATGTAGCTGGGTGGCAAATGTACCCGGCTCAATATATGGCAAGTACCTAGAGGAAGCCATGGAAGAGGGGCGTATTACGAAAGTACCTTATAACCCTTCCTTAAAAGTAGATACATACTGGGATCTAGGTATTGGTGATAGCACAGCTATATGGTTTGCTCAGAATGATGGGCGTGCCATTAATGTAATTGATTTTTATGAAAATAGAAATGAGGGGCTACCCCATTATGTAGATGTACTTCAAAGAAAGAAGTATTTATATGGAGACCATGTAGCACCACACGATATAGAAGTACGAGAGCTTGGTTCAGGAAAAAGCAGAAGAGAGATTGCTTATGATCTAGGTTTGAATTTTCGAGTGGCACCAAAACTACCATTAGAAGATGGAATACACGCAGCTCAAATGTTAATACCGAGATGTTGGTTTGACAATGAGCGATGTAAGATAGGGCTAGATGCACTAAGGCATTACCATAGAGCTTATAACGAAAGAACTCGTAGCTTTCGTAACAGCCCTGTCCACAACTGGTCAAGTCATGCAAGTGATGCTTACAGATACATGGCTGTAGGATTAAAAGAAAAGAATAATTGGAGCCAACCTATGCAAAGGATGGCATCAAATAGTTATAACCCATTTACACACACAGGAGAAGCAGGATGAGTTTTTTAAGCCCCAAGATACCTACACCGCCACCACCTCCTCCAGCACCCCCTCCACCAGCAATTAAACCGGTAGAGCGTGGAGAGATAGACAAGGAAGAGGATAGATTAAAAAGAAGAAGAGGTGTGCGTGCTACAATGCTAACTGGGCCATCAGGCTTGACAGCAGAAGCAGACACAAGTATAACTCCTACATTATTAGGAGGATATTAAGATGGGTGGATTTTTTGGAGGTGGTCAAAAAGCAGCCGCACAAGTAAGAGCAGAACCAAGACCTCCTGTGCAACCAGCACCGGCTATACGAGCAGAAGATGATAGTCCTAAATATAGGAAGAGAAGAAGGGTGTCAGGAGAGCGTACTACGATATTAACAGGAACCCAAGGGTTGACAGCAAGCGGAGATAGCACTTCTGTAAAAACCTTGTTAGGAGGATAGATGGCTGAAGATAAAAAAGCAGTTGCCATAATGCACCAGTTCAAAACTTTGGTCGATCAAAGAAGCAACTGGGAAAGTCATTGGCAACAGTTAGCAGACTTTATAAGTCCTAGAAAAGCAGACATCACCAAGAAGCGTACCTCTGGTGATAAGCGTACAGAGTTAGTCTTTGATGGTACAGCTATTCACGCAGCAGAAATGTTGGCGGCAAGTTTACATGGTATGTTGACTAATCCTTCTACACCTTGGTTTAGCTTGCGTTTTAAAGACAGAGAGCTTGACGGAAACGATGAAGCAAAGGAATGGTTAGAAGGTGTTACCGATGTCATGTATGCTGCAATCAATCGCTCTAACTTTGCAGAAGCAGTCCATGAATTATATTCAGACTTAGTGGTGTTTGGCACCGGGGTAATGAGTATAGAGAAGGATAAAGAAAGCGATTTGCGTTTTAGCACAAGGCACATAGCCGAATGTTACCTAGCCGAAGATGCAGAAGGTAGAGTAGATACAGTATACAGAAAATTTAAGATGACCTGTATTGCTATGAGAACGATGTTTGGTAATGACAACCTACCTCCAAGATTACAGAATATGGCAAGAATGGAACCATACAAAGAAGTGGAATTATTGCACGCTGTGTTTCCAAGAGAAGCCTACGATGTAACACAGCTAGATACATTAAATAAACCATTTGCTAGTGTATATATAGATCCACATGACAAGAAAACTATTTCAGAAGGTGGCTATGATGAACTGCCTTATGTGTGTCCAAGATTCCTTAAAGCTTCTTTTGAGCGTGGTTATGGTCGCTCTCCAGCCATGACTGCATTAGCAGACACAAAGATGCTCAACAAGATGGCAGAGGTAACAATCCGCTCTGCACAAAAGCAAGTAGATCCTCCTCTGATGCTCCCTGATGATGGGTTTATGATGCCAATAAGAACTGTGCCGGGTGGATTGAATTACTATCGTTCTGGCACTAGAGATAGGATTGAGCCTTTAAATATAGGGGCAAATAATTCTCTAGGCTTGAATATGGAAGAGCAAAGAAGGAATGCTATACGTTCTGCATTTTATGTAGACCAGTTAATTCTGTCGCAAGGCCCACAGATGACAGCTACCGAAGTAATACAAAGAACAGAAGAGAAAATGCGATTACTTGGCCCGGTCTTAGGTAGATTACAAGCAGAGATGCTACAGCCTATGATTGAGCGTTGTTACAATGTATTAGTGCGTGAAAAGAAATTTGCGACTGCCCCTGAGTTTTTACAAAACAATGCTGTAGAAATAGAATACATTTCACCATTAGCAAAAGCTCAAAGATTTGGCGATGTACAATCTGCAATGCGATTGTTTGAGATGCTTGCTCCATTATCACAAGTTAATCCTGCGGTATTTGATTATGTAGATATGGATGGATTGGCAAAGTATATTATTAGAATATTAGGAGTGCCTGCATCAACCATTAAAAGTGATGAGCAAGTTGTGGAAGAAAGACAAGCAAGACAACAGCAACAACAACAAATGGCGGAGCAACAAGAGGCTCTACAAACAGCAGAAGCCGCAGGTAAAGCTGCACCAGCGTTAAAGGCATTACAATGATGACAAATGATGATTACAGATTAGTGTTTACTTCTAAAGAAGGAGAGAGAGTATTACAGGACTTACGAGAGCGTTTCTATGATAGAGATACGTTTGTACGAGGGGAACCGGACACGACTGCATACAATCAGGGAGCAAGAAGTGTCTTGTTTTTTATATTTAGACAATTAAATGACTTTCAACCATTAGATGAAAAAGCAAAAGAAAAATGAAAAAAGTTACAAAAAAGATAATGGAAAAAATTGCAGAAGAAATGGCTGCGGGAAAAAGTCTTGTTAAAATATGTAAAGAGTTTCCTGATCTTCCTTCATACAGAACCATTACCCGTTCTGTTCAAAAGGATGAAGAATTATGGGAGATATACAGAAGAGGAAGAATATTGCAAGCAGAATGGTATGGAGATCATTTGGCGGAACTAGCAACTAGTCCACTACCTGATGGAATGGATGCAAGGTTTATGAATGCAGAAGTACAGCGTAGAAGATTAGAAGTAGATACCTTAAAATGGACACTAGCAAGAATACAACCTTACGGCATTAGAGATAAAAAAGAAGATGCCGGTAATCAAGGAGCTATTACTTTGTCATGGGCAAATGGCAACGTAGAAATATCTGATAACATTAACAAAGGAGAATAACACATGGCTGAAGAACAACAGGTAGCGGAAGCTCCGGTGGAAACTGGGCAGGCTCCGTCTGAAGATTGGAAAGCAAGTTTACCAGAAGATATAAGAGACAATCAATTAATACACAATGCAAACAGTATTGAGTCTTTGGCAAAGACTGCGATCCATGCACAAAGCATGATAGGAGCAGATAAAGTGCCAGTTCCGGGAAAGTGGGCGAATGATACGGACTGGGACAATGTTTACACTAAACTAGGTAAACCAGAAAATGCTGAAGCATATAAATTAGAAGTAAAGGAAGGAACTTCTGTTGATAAAGATATTGAAGGATGGTATCGAGGATTAGCACACAAAGCTGGTCTTAACGATAGACAGGCCAACACTATTTTTCAGGAATACCTTGCTAAAGAAGCAGAGATAGCTTCTGCGAATGCTCCACCAAGTGAAGAGCAATTAGAAATAAAAAGAGGAGAAGCAGAACTCGCTCTTAAAAAAGAGTGGGGTAAGGCGTATGATAATAAAATGAAGGAAGCAAAAAACGTCTTAGAAGAATTTGCTCCCAAAGAATTTGATCAATTAACTACGCAGGAAGGATTGCCATTAGGGAATGATCCTGCATTTATAAAAACACTAGCCAATATAGGAAACTATATCAACTCCAAACTAGGAGAGGATAAAATGATTGGTGGAAAAGAAGCACAGCAGTATACTCCTGCTGATGCAGAAAAAGAGATTGCAGCCTTGCGAGGAGATCCTCGTGATGGCGGCCCCTACTGGGATAAGAAGCATCCAGATCATATAAGAACTGTACAACAAGTGCAAGAGCTTATGGAGTATATGCACCCAGAAGAGGAATAGAATTTACAGAAGAGCGTAAAGTAAGATAAGCGAAAGCCCTTACCGGTGGCACCGACAGCCAAAGGTGATTAACCTTAAATATAGAAGTGTCCTGCGTAAGCAGGGTAGCAATTTGTTTTCTTAATATTATTAACTTTTTTACAAGGAGAGCGTTATGAGTACGCAAATTACTACAGCTTTTGTAAACCAGTTTAGCAGTAATATAACCATGTTAAGTCAACAAATGGGTTCTCTACTAAGAGAAGCAGTTGATGTGGAAACTGTTACTGGTGAGAAAGCTTTTTTCGATCAGGTAGGTTCTGCTGTAGCACAGGTAAGAACTTCCCGTCATGGTGATACTCCATTGATGGAAACACCACACGCAAGAAGAATGGTTACAATGTCAACCTATGAGTATGCAGATTTAATTGACGATCCAGATAAAATCAGATTACTTGTAGATCCTACGAGTTCCTATGCTAGAGCAGCAGCGATGGCGATGGGGAGGTCTATGGATGACGTAATCATTTCAGCAGCTTTAGGTTCTGCCAGCACAGGCAAAGCAGGAAGCACATCCACAGCATTACCATCTGGGCAAAAGATCGTTCATGGAAGTGCAGGATTAACTCAGGCTAAACTAGTGTCTGCTAAAAAGATACTAGATCAAAATAGCGTAGACCCTTCAATTCAGAGATACATCATTGTATCACCTGAGCAGATTGAAGATTTATTAAACATCACCGAAGTTACTTCAGCAGACTTTAATACAGTCAGAGCTTTGGTACAAGGTGAAGTAGATACATTTGTTGGTTTCAAGTTTATCGTAAGTAACAGACTAAACACAGACAGCAATGGTAACAGACAAGTTATCGCTTTTGCCGGAGATGGCATTAAGCTAGCTGTAGGTAAAGATGTTACTGGTCGTATAGATGAGAGATCAGACAAGTCGTATTCCACACAAATCTATTACTGTATGGACATCGGGGCAACTCGTATGGAAGAAGAAAAAGTAGTAGAGATAGCCTGCACAGAATAGGAGGTAAATTATGGCTAATGTAAATCAAACACTAGTTTCTAACTTTGAAGCTAGTCCTATTGTTAAAAGCCCTTCCTCTCAACTAGGCGGGGTTCAAAGAATTGCTCAAGGTACTATTGCTTTGGCAGCAGGGGATTTAAGTGCAACAGACACAGTTATGCTTGCACCTATTCCTACTAATGCTTCTGTTGTTAGTATCAAGCTTTTCAATGACGATCTTGATTCAGGATCAACGAATACTTGTGATGTAGGTTTGTATAATGCAGACTCAAGCACAGTTACGGCTGTCGATGATGATGCGTATGCTTCAGCGATTACCGATCTAAGAGCTGCTGTTACCACAGGTACAGAGGTTGCTTTTGAAGCAAGAAATATTAACACTATGGGCCAAAAGGTATGGGAAGATGCTGGCCAGTCATCAGATCCGGGCGGATATTATTATGTCGGTCTAAAGTTTGATGCTGCTGGAGATACAGCAGGAGACCTATCTTTTGTCATCACATACGTTGTTGATTAATAGGTAACATGAAAGGGGGGTTGCGTTTGCACTTCCCTTTCCTTACAAGGAATTTATTATGGCATCAGAAGTAGATATAGCAAACTCAGCACTTAACATGATAGGTGCATCAAACATTAACTCTTTGACAGAAGATAGTGTTGCTGCAAGAATAGTAAATCAGCGATATACTTTTGTTAGAGATGCGGTGTTTCGTTCGCACCCTTGGAACTGTTTAGTTCGTAGAGCATCGTTAGCAAGAAATACTACAGCTCCTACATGGGGATATGAGTATGCGTATAACTTACCTACCGATCCATTTTGTTTACGAGTATTGCGTTTAGAAAAATTAGACATTGATTACAAGGTAGAAGGAAGAACAATCGTTAGCGATGAAACTACAATGAAAATTAAATTTGTAGGAAGAGTAACCGATCCTAATGAATATGATACTTTGTTAATGGAAACAATCTCTGCAAGATTAGCAGCCGATACTTGTTACAGTATTACAAACAGCAACAGTTTAGTTGCAAGTATGTATAGTTTATATGAAGCAAAATTAAAAGAAGCACGTTTTGTAGATGCAACAGAAGGTATGCCCGGAGTAGAAGGAGCAGATCTTGGAGTTGTACAAGCAGATACATTTATTAATTCGAGATACTAAATGACTTATACCAGTCCTAGATATACTAACTGGACAGCAGGAGAGTTGAGCGACAGGCTTGATGGTAGAACTGATTTAACCAGATACTTTAATGGAGCTAAATCCTTAGAGAACTTTCTTGTATATCCTGCTGGCGGTGCAGCTAGGAGACCGGGTACAAAATTTATTCATGAGGTAAAAGTAAGTGCGAATGCAGCACGACTAATACCTTTTGAATTTAACACCACAACTGCCAATACGTATGTATTAGAGTTTGGGAATAACTATTTTAGAGTATATCAAGATGGTGGTATTGTAACAGAAACAGGGAAAACTATTTCTGGAGCAACAAAAGCTAATCCTGTTGTGATTACAGCAACTTCACATGGATTTAGTGATGGCGATCATGTGATTATTGGCAGCGTTGCAGGTATGGTAGAACTCAATGGAGTTACAGGAATAGTTGCTAACAAAACAACAAACACTTTTGAACTCACAGATGTTGATGGTACAAACATTAACAGTTCTGCATTTACAACGTATACCTCTGGAGGTACAGCTAGCAAAATAGTAGAAGTAACAACAACCTATACAACAGCACAACTACCAGAACTTAAATTTACACAGTCTGCGGATGTAATGTACATAACCCATAGTTCTCATCCTGTTAGAAAAATATCAAGGACAAGTAACACAGATTGGACAATTACAGATGTTACGTTTATTAATGGGCCGTACTTAGATGAGAATGCTACCACTACCACCCTCACTCCTAACGGAAGAAGTGGTAGTATTACTCTTACTGCATCAAGCAGCACTTTTGTTTCTACAGATGTAGGAAGATTGGTAAAAATATATAATGGTTACGCAAAGATAACAGCGTTTACTTCTGCAACTGTGGTTGCTGCAACTGTGCAAACAGATGAGCTTGGAGTAGCAGAGATACTACCAACGTATGCAAGTAACACGATTAGTTTTGTAGAAGGCGATCCTAGCGGTACAGGGTCATCACACAATGATTTTATACGAGATAGTAATAAACAATTTGTAGAAGAAGGTTTTACAGAAGGAATGATTATTACTGCAAGTGGTGCATCAAACAGCGGCAATAATAAAGATTATGAAATTGTAAAAGTAACAAGCGATGAAATAACCTTAGTGCCAGTTGATGATGTAGTTGCAGAAAGTGCAAGTAACACCATTACACTTGTTGGAAAGTTAAATGCTACCGATGAGTTTTCTTTAGGAGCCTTCTCAGAGACTACAGGGTTTCCAAGAGCCTGTGCTTTCTATGAACAGCGTTTAGTGTTTGCTGGTACAACAAATCAACCACAAGCATTGTTCTTTAGTGTTGCAGGTGATTTTGAAAACATGACTGAAAGCGATACCGATAGTTCTGCTATGAACTATACCATCGGAAGTAATCAGGTAAACAGAATATTGTATCTTGCTTCTGCAAGAAGTATGGTTGTAGGAACAACTGGTGGTGAGTTTGTGGTGCGAGCATCAGGAACAGACGAGCCTATTACTCCTACCAATATACAGATCAAACAGCAAGCAACGTATGGAAGTGCAGATGTACAACCAGTACAAGCAGGTTCCTATACTTTGTTTGTGCAGCGAGCAAAAAGAAAATTACGAGAGTTAGGTTATGTGTATGATACAGATGCGTACCAAGCTGTTGACCTAACTATTCTTGCAGATCACGTTACAGAAAATGGTTTAGTAGAACTTGCATATCAACAAGAACCTTTTTCTTTAGTATGGGCAACTACAGGAGATGGTAGATTAATTGGTATGACGTATAGAAGAGAAGAACAAGTTGTTGCATGGCATCAACATAAATTAGGAGGTTCTTTTACAACAGGTGGCGTTACAACAAATCATGGTGTCGTAGAAAACATTGCTGTGATACCGGGGGAACTTAATCAAGATAATTTATACATGGTTGTAAAAAGAACTATTAATGGTGCAACCAGAAGATACGTAGAGATATTGTCCGATATTGATTTTGGAACAGATATACAGGATGCTATTTTTGTTGATAGCAGTTTAACATATTCAGGATCTAGCACATCCAGTTTATCAGGGCTAGATCATTTAGAGGGACAAACTGTTTCTATTTTAGAAGAGGGAGCAGCTCATCCAGACAAAACAGTTTCAAGCGGAAGTATAGCAACCGATAGAGCAACCACGAAAGCTCAAGTAGGGCTAGGATATACTTCTACGTTAAGAACTGTAAGGTTAGAATCAGGGAGTGCAAGTGGTACAGCTCAAGGCAAAATTAAAAAAATTCATAGTGTTATTGTTCGTTTTTTTCGCACTGTGGGGGCTTCTGTGGGAACTAGTACAGAAAATACAGACACCATCCCCTTCCGAGACAGTTCCGATCCAACAGACACAGCAGTACCATTATTTACAGGAGACAAAACGATAGAAGCACAACCCTCTTGGGACACAGAAGGAAGTATTGTTGTAAAACAAACACAGCCATTACCCATGACAATTGTAGGTATTTATCCAAGGGTAGTTGTACAAGATTTTGACTAATGCGATTGATTAAGTTTATACCTGATCACGCAAGAGAGTTAGTGTTTGAAGATAAGTTATCAGTAGGCACAATGAAGCCAGAACACGACTGGGAACAACACATGGAGCGTGCAGCACAGCATGATGCTTTTACAGGGGTAGAGAATGGACATATTATTGGTGCAGCAGGTTTTATTCCTATGTGGGATGGTGTTGCAGAATGTTGGTTTATAGGAAGCGATAGAATACAAACAAGATTAAAAACTGTTATAAAAACAACAAAAGATATTATAGGTAAAATGCCTTACACCAGAATGCACGCTAATGTAAAAGCAGACTGGGCTGAAGCAATACGCTTTGCACAGTTTTTAGGTTTTAAAAAAGAAGGTTTAATGAAAAAGTTTGGGCCAGAAGGTGCAGACTATTTTGTAATGGGAAGGATTAAGAAATGACAATAGCTCAAGGTTTGATGGTTGCTGGAACAGCCATAACAGTACAAGGACAACTAGCAGCAGGTAAAGCTGCAAAAGCTACAGCAGATTACAATGCTTCTTTGCAGGATAGAAATGCAAAAGCACAAGAAAGAAAAGCAGAACAGATACAACGTATCTTTGCTTTCAAAGCTCAAGAACAAGAAGAAGATTTTAAAAAGTTAAATGATCGAACACAAATGGCTTATAGAGGTTCTGGGTGGCTAGCAACTACAGGAACTCCCTTGAAAAGAGCATTAACTAATTATATAAAGTTTAAACAAGATTTAAATAATCAAGAGTACAATACAAATGTTGCTGCCTTAGAGAGAAGAGAAGCTGCTACCAATGCTAGACTTCGAGGAGAGTTAATGCGTATGGAAGGTAGAGCAAGACAAAAAGCATCTCGTTATCAAGCAGTAGGAACATTACTTAGTGGTACTGCACAAACTGCAATGATGAAATAACATGAAAGTACCTGTATATAAAAGACAAGTAGATATGACTATGGAAACTGGAAGTCGTGATCTCACAGCAAGTTTAAACCCTAATGCTATGGCTGCACCTGCTATAGCACTAGCAGGAGTTGGCAAGCAGATCATGAGTATAGCTGGACAGAAGTATCAGTATGACCAAGCAGAGAAGAAAGTAAAAAATGAAAACGATGTAAACAATGCTTTATTGACTGGCATAGAACAAACAAAAAAGTATGAACTGCAAGCTATTGAGGAAGTTAAATCAGATCCGGTGAAAGCAGAAGAAAATTTTAGAACTAATTTACAAAAGATACTTCCTCCATTGTTATTAAAAATAAAAGATAAAAATGCTCAAGACAAGTTACGTTTTAAACTAGGAAAGTTTTTATTAGATACACAATTTGGCTTTGAAGGAAAAAACGTACAAATTAAAACTGATTTCGTAGTAAATAGAAATGAGCAACTAAATAAAAGTTTTACTACAGGAATAATGAACAAAAATCTAGATTATGATATTAGATATAATTCTTTAAAAGAAGTAGTAGATAACTATAAAAAACTTACAGCAGATGGTTTTCAAACATTAGCAGAAGAACAGCAAAGAATAAATACTTTTAAACAGAATACTATGTTAGAAATGTCAGTTGAGTTATCTAGAAGTTATAAAAATCCACAACTTATGCTTACACAACTTCTCAATCAACAAGGTAGAGATGATGTTGTTTTTGAAACAGAAGATGGGGAGCAAGATGAGTTTTTAAATGAAATGATAGATTCTTTAGATCCGGGTGAAGAAAGAAGCCTTTTTTTATCTGCACTAAATAAAAAACTTAAAGACATCATAAATATTCGAGATGATGAAAATAAAAGACAAGAAGATGATTTAAAGAAAAAAAGATTTCAATTAGAAGATGTAGTTTTTAACGATAGTTTACCTAAAGAAGAAAGGTTATCTGCACTTAGAACTTTAGAAGAAGGGTACAGCGGTTTTAGTCCTACAGATATAAGTAATACAGAATTTGAAGTTATGTACAAAGAATTAGGAATAGGAGAACAAGGAGAGGTTAGTTTTGCAGAACAAGATGATGATAGTATTAGAAAAGAATTAGATGAAAAAGCTTCAGCAGGACTGCTTGGTACTGCTGAACTCTATAGTAAAAAAAGATTTTTAACAGAAAGTTCTTTTGAAAAATTACGAACTTTAACTTTAGAAAGTTTTGAAAAAACAGATAAAGCTCTACTTGGTCTTGCAAAAGACACAATAGGTTTTGTTGCAGGAAGTGCTGCTGATGGAGATGTAATATTTGAAGCACAAAAGAATACATTTACAAATGTAGCAGAAAAATATAAAAGATTTTTGTTAAATTGGCCTAATGATACACATGATAGTACAATAAGAATTAGAAATCCTAATAAAGATATTACTATTTCTAAATCTGATAAACTAAGAGTTATTAATGATTTAATAAATGAAGAATATAAAGCTTTAAATGTAATATACAAGGATGAAATATATAATCAAGTAACTAATAAATTACCATTACTAAATAAAAGTTCACCATTAATACTTCAATATATAACATCTACTTATCCTATTAATCAAATTAATAAAGATAATGCTTTCGATACCATAAAAAAAATTAGAGAGGATTTTCAAAACTTTCTTACTATACCAGACTTAACAAAAGCAAGTGAAAGTAGAACAACTTTTCAAGCAGCTAGAAGGTTTGTAGATGCTTTATTTTTGCAAGTAAGTAATATTGATAGAAAAATAAGGTAGATTTATGTATAAAGATATTAATTCAGTAGATAGTTTTTTTGATAAAGAGGATGATGCTAATTTTTTTAAAGGTCTACCAAGAAAGCCAGAAAACTTTGAAAAGGTAGAAAGTTTTACAGATCGTTTCGGACAAACATATCAAGCTGGCATAATAGATAATATCGCATTTAAACTTGATGATGAGTTTCAAAAAGAAGTTGTTGAACAAGCAGAGTCAGTAGATCAAGAGACAGAAAGAACAAAAACTAGAAAAGCAGTAGACCTTGTAAAAGATACTGGGCAAGGTATAGCAACAGGCGTTGAGAAAGGTGTAAGACAAATGAACCAAGCTGCTTTGAGTGTAGCTGGACTACCTGCGGATTTTGCTAATTTCACTATTAAAACTTTAACAGGAGATAAAGATTTTAAAGGGCCAATACCTAATACAGAAGATTTGAAACAAAGTTTTGAGAAAATTACAAACTGGGCTTCTAAATATTTACCAGATGTCTCTACAGATAATATAAAAAGAAACTATAGAAATGAAACCTATGGTAACATTATAGAAGGTATATCTCAGTTTACTGCTGGAGCTGTACCTGCTGCTAAAGCAGTAGGAGTAACTAAAACTTTGTATGGTACTTTTGCTCCTTCACCTATTTTAAGAGCTATGGCATGGGGAGCTATTGCAGATGCTACAACTTTGATGCCCCAAGATTCATTACAAAATATTATAGCTGAGTCTTTGAAATCTATACCAAAAGAAGAGAGAGGTAATGTTTCAAATATAGTTGTTTCAGCTTTGCAAGTAAATCCTAAAAATGCTGAATTAGTAGAAAGAATACGGGGTTCTACTTCAGGAGCCTTGGTTGGTGCAGCTATAGATAAATTTATAATACCACTTGCAAAATCAATTATTAAGGTAGCAAAAGAAGCACCTTGGGAAGAGTTAGATTAATGGCAATACGACAAACAGAAATGTTCGATAATGTACAAGATCAAGTAGAAGCAGCATCTAGAACAGGTGGAGTTACGCAGGTAGCAAAAGACCCTACCAAAGAAAGAATACAAATTGCAGGTTTAGATGCTCTTATAAAACCATTTTTAAGAAGCTACGCAAAAACTATAAAAAGTAGTGTGAAGGAAACACCTGAAGGTGCAGATAAAGAAGTCGCAGGTAATGTTCCTACTCCAAGACAAGAGAGAATACTAGAGGTTGAACAAGAACAACAGGTAATAAAAGCTAACGAAGAAGCAGCTAAAAAAGGAGAGCCAGTAGATTTAGAACAAGTTGATAGAAAAGATTATCAAAAGACACAAAAGTTTTTTGCAGAAAAGTTAGTTGAGAAAGGTTTACTATCTCAAGAAAGATTTGACATACTTGAGAACAATAATTTTAAAATAGAAACCAAACAACAAAAAGCAGAAAAGTTTGAAGCAAAGCAAAAAGAAGAAAAAATTTTTACAGAAGCAAGAAAAGCTGTAAAGGATGATATGGAAGGATATGATCCTGAAAAACCATACAAGCCATCCATAGATACTTTGCAAAAAGCTTCTTCTTTAGAAAAAGAATTTAGTATTCAAGAAGCTTTAAATGTTGATAAAGATGGCATACAAGTAAACTTTGATTTTGTTCAAGGTGCAGACGATGTTTTTAAAGTCAAAAATGCTTTAACAAAAATATATGCAGATGAAATAGATAAAGTCAAAAGAGGAGTGCAGTCAGAAAAAGATACGATATATAATGCTCATAAATTATTAGGCAAAGGAAAATCAGAAGCAGACCAACTACAAGCTGAGTTAGGTATGCAAAAAGAAATGTTTGATAAAAAGTTTTCTGATTTAAAAGATTATGAGATGGTTGCTTTGCGTATGGTATTAGAGAGAAGTACAAAGAGATTGTATGATACTCTACAAGAAATAAAAACATACAGAACAAATAATGATGGGCCAATACCACCAGAGTTAGCAATCAAGTTTCATAAGCAATTTATTATTACCGGTGCATTACAAGTAAAAAAGTTAGCTGAAGCAGCAGAAGCAGGAAGAAAACTCAGGTCTTTTAGAATACCAGTAGGAGCTAGTAACAATCCTGATTTTATGAAGAAGGTGTTAAGAGATGCTAAAGAATCTGCTGGAGATGATAAGTACACTATAAAGCTTATGAACAAACTTGATGAAGCAGCTCAGTCCGGTGGTAATGCTGCAATCAATAAGTTGACAAGATTAGGACAAGGTTATAAAAGTTGGATAAATAGAATATATGTAAACGGGTTGTTATCAGGCCCAAAAACTTTAGCAAAAAACGTACTGGGTACTCCTGTGTATGCTTTGTATCAACTACCTAGAGACCTCATAGCAGCAGGTATTTTTTCTCCTTTAGAAAGAGGAGTAAGAAATGTAGCTGGTAGACAATCATCAGAATATGGAGTTTCTTTCAACGAGATTTCTACTAGTATTTATGGAATGGTAATGGGTATTAGGAATGCACTTGCCGCAGGTGGTGCTGCTAGAAAATCAGGAGTAGGATATGGGCCGCAAAGAGTAGACGGAGATGCTTATGGTTCTTCGCCAGTAGGAGATGATACCTTATCTAGATTTTTCGGAGCAATAGGAAAGTTTATTGATTTGCCATCTACAGGATTATTAATTACTGATGAGTTCATGAAAGCAGCAACAGAAAATTCTGCCTTGTATAAAAGGTCTATGGAAGCATACAATGATGCTTTACATCAAGGTAAATCAGAAAAAGATGCAATCGCTGATGCTATGGAAATACATCTTGATCCAAGAGCTTCAGCAGATTACACAGAAGAGATAGCTAATACTTACACTTTAACTACTGATCCGGGTTTTATAGGGCAAGTAACAAACAAATTCCAAAGCACTATCGCAGGTAGATTTTTAGTTCCTTTTGCAAGAGTTCCTACTAATAGTGTTTTTAGGACTTTGGAGAATACTCCTATTGGAATAGCAAGTCAAAAAACAAGAGACGCTTTATTTAGAAGAGGCCCAAGAGAAAGACAAAGAGCTTTGGCTTCTATTACTTACGGATCTGCTGTTATGATGGGTATAGGTTCTTTAGCATTAGAGGGAAGGATTACAGGAGGTTATCCTAGTAGTAGTGTAGAAAGAAGAAAACTGCCTAATAATTGGCAACCCTATAGTATGGTATTTAGAGGAGAGGGGTTTCCTGTTGATGCAGATGGAGATGAGCTTCCTATGTACGATGAAAATGGTTTGCCAAACGGCCCATTAAATTACGTCAGTTATGCTGGTTTAGAGCCTGTAGGAGCAGTAATAGGCATAGCTGCACAATATATAGAGTTAGGTCGCAGGAACAATGATCCTGAGTTTCAAGGAGTATGGAATAAATTTGCAAGTAAAACTGTATTATCTGTTGCTGATTATTTTATGGAACTACCTATGTTGCAAGGCATACAACAAGTTTTTAAATCTTTTGAATATGAAGATATGAGTTATTTAACAGATGGTATTTTAAAAAATATGATACCTTACAGTTCTTTAATACGAGCAGGAAGTACAGCTATAGACCCTGAAAGTGAAAGATACAGTCCAGAAGTTAGGGTATACACTTTGCAAGATCCAGAAGCTCAACAAAACACTAAACTAGTAGGTACTCCAAAAGGTAGTAATTTTTTTATTGATATAATGAACAGATATGAAGATTTAGCTTTTCAAAATACTAAAAAATTAGGTAAAGCTGTTTATGAAAAAACAGGTTTATCGTTACCTGATGATGGAGAAGTTTCACCTATGGAAGAAAATTTTGCACCTATATACAATGTTTATGGTGAGAAAAAATCAAGAGGTGTGCCTTTTGGTGTAAATCCTCTTGAAGCTGCAAGAAATGTATCTTTACCTTTTGAAATAAAAAGAGGAAGGGCATTGAAAGATTATGAAAAGGAAGCAATTAATTTAGATATGCCTTTAACTGAGGGAAGAAGAAAATATAAAACAATTTCTTTATCTAAAAGTTTGCAAGCACATTGGACAAACGTATCTAAAAATATTGCAGTAGGTTTACCAGATAAATTCAAAGGTATATCAGGTTATAGATTTCAAAGCTTTACATTTAGAGAAGCATTAGCAGAAGTAATTAAGTTACCTGCTTATCAGTTTGGTAATAACACAACTAAGAGAAATATATTTAAAGAAATAGAAAATTTTTATTATGAAGAAGGTATGGCAATCATTAGAACAAATGTAGAAGGATTTGAAAAGCCTGAAGAATTAAGATTACTAAATGAAGCTATCCTTAATAAACAAATGTTAAATACAGACTAGGAGTAACACATGACAGTATCATCAACTACAACTAAAGTAAGCTATTCAGGTAATGGCAGCACTACTGCCTTCGCATACACATTCAAGATATTTGCAGCAGCAGAGATAACTGTAATTATCAGAAGCTCTACAGGTACAGAAACAGTTAAGAGTTTGACCACCGATTATACTCTGTCAAACATAGGCGTAGATGGTGGTGGAAATGTAACTTTTGGATCTGCTCCTGCTAGTGGTGAAACAGTTGTGCTTATTAGAAATACTCCGAACACACAGACACTAGACTTAGTGGAGAACGATCCGTTTCTCTCAAGCTCCTTTGAAGATACACTAGATAAGATTACACATCAGCTTATAGAACAACAAGAAGAGATAGACAGATCCTTTAAAGTTTCTCGTACCAATAGTATTACCACTTCAGAGTTTTCTGATGATGCTACAAGCAGAGCAAGTAAAACACTAGGCTTTGACAGCGATGGTAACTTAACAACAGTAGCAGACTTTCTACCAGCAGGAGGAGACTCTGCACAATTTACTTATAGCACTACTACTACTGATAGTGATCCCGGTGCAGGTGTTGTACGATTTAACAATACTAATTTAGCTTCTGCAACAGAAGCGTATATAGATGACTTAGAAGCTAATGGTACAGATGTATCTGCGTGGGTACAAAGCTTCGATGATGTTGCAGGCAACGATACTAACAGAGGTAGAATACGAATAAGTAAAGCAAACAGTCTAGTAGTATGGGCTGTGTATAAAGTAACTGGAGCAGTTACGGATGCTTCTGGTTATACAAAAGTAAGTTTAGTCTATATAGATAGTGCAGGTTCATTAGCTAATAATGATAAAGTATTTATAAGTTTTGTAGCTTCTGGTGAAGATGGTGCAATACCGGGTTACTATTACAAGTTTGATTCAGGTACATCAGATGCAGATCCCGGAGCTGGTGAGATTGCATTTAACAATGGAACATACGCAAGTGTTACTGCTATCTTCATAGATGATGCAGATGCAAATGGTGTTACAACTTCTACAGATGTTTTAACTTGGGATGACAGTACAAGTTCCATAAAAGGTAGCCTGATGATTTACGATATTAATGACAGGTCAACCTATGCAAGATTTAATATTACAGGAAGTTCTACTGATGCTTCTGGATATAACAAACTAGCAGTTACTCATGTAGCTTCTAATAATACGTTTAGTGCAGCAGATGAATTGTCTGTACACTTTTCTAGGTCTGGTAATGCTGGTGATACTGGTAGTACAGGTTCGCAAGGAACAAAAGGCGTAAACGGACTAGAGTTAACATTTAGTAACTCTACATCAGATGCAGATCCGGGTGCAGGAAAGATAGCTTTTAATAATGGTACTGTAAGTTCTGTATCAATTTTATTTATAGATGATGCGGATGATAATGGTGTAGACATAACAAGCTTTGTGCAATCATTTGATGATATTGTAAACTCTACAGCTAGAGGTATTATTACAATTAGAAAAGAGTCTACTCCTACTACCTTTGCAACATTCAAGGTATCAGGAACAATTACAGATGCTAGTGGTTATACAAAAGTTCCTGTTACACATATTGTATCTAGTGGATCTTTTTCTAATACTGATGGAGTAGGTTTAGAATTTGTATATTCTGGTACAGATGGTAGCGGTATAACAGATGTGGTATCAGATACTTCTCCAGAATTAGGAGGAGATTTAGATGTTTTAGCAAAGGACATTGTATCATCTTCTAATAGAGATATAGATTTAGCTCCACATGGAACAGGTAAAGTAGTAGTAAAAGGAAACAGTAACCCGGGAACTGTAGTTTTTAATTGTGAAAGTAATTCACATGGACAAACAGTAAAGTCTCAACCGCATTCCGCTTCAGTAACTAATGTTCTAACACTACCTCCGGGAAGTGATCAAGAAATAGTGGGAACAAGTGCTACACAAACTTTAACAAACAAAACTATAAATGCTTCACAACTATCAGGAACAGTTGCTCTTGCAAGATTATCTGATGCAAGCACAAGTGCAAAGGGTATAGCTTCTTTTAGCTCTGATAATTTTGATGTAAGTTCTGGTGCTGTTACAATAAAAGACCAAGGCGTAGCTTTAGCTGAAATTGTTAATGTAACTGCTACGGATAAAATACTAGGTCGTAGTTCTAGTGGTGCAGGTACGATAGAGGAAATATCTTGTACTTCAGCAGGTCGAGCATTGTTAGATGATGCTAATGCTTCAGCACAAAGAACGACATTAGGATTAGCTATAGGATCTGATGTACAAGCTTTTGATAGTGATACAGCAAAGACCGATGTAACACAGAGTTTTACAGCACCGCAAAGAAATGCTTTGACTGTAGATAACGATGGATCGTTTGACTTAAACGCAGCAAATAATTTTAAGTGTACACCTAGTGGAAACTTTACTTTAACTTTTACGAATATACCAGATGGTCAATCAGGTTTTATATTATTAATAAATAGTGGTGGGCATACTGTATCATTACACGCAAACAGTAAAGGATCTGCAACAATAGCAGCAACTTTATCAGCAGCAGGAACTTATCTAGTATCGTACTTATCCGATGGCACAAATGTTTATCTAACTAACTCTGTGGTATACGCATAATGGGTATTTTACAAAACAGTAATGCAATACCTAGTGCGGCTGCTGTTGCTGATTTTTATGACCATCAGATAGAACAGTCAGCTAGATTTGATAGAGCAACACCAAGTAGTATGAACTTTACACCAGGTAGTGCAGGTAACAGACAAGTATGGACTTGGAGTGCATGGGTTAAAAAAACAATTAATCCTGGTAATGCAGATGTTATGCTATTAAATGCAGGTACTAGTGGACATCAAAGTTCAAGATTTAGAGCATATTTTTATGAAGATAAATTTAGAAGTTCATCTGCTGAAATTAATTATAATGTTAGTAGTGGTGTATATCGTGATACTTCTGGTTGGATGCACTTAGTATGGAAATTAACTGGTGGAACTTCTTATCAATATGTAAATGGAATAGAAGTATCTACATCAAGTGTTTCAGGAGATGTTGCTATTAATAATAATGTAAAACATACATTAGGAGCTAGAAACAGTCCTAGTACATCAAGTTCTTTTGATGGCTATATGGCAGAAGTAGTTTTTATAGATGGTACAGCATATAATCCTACAACCTTTGCTGAAAGTAAAAATGGTGTTTGGATACCAAAAGACTTTTCAAGTTCTGTTACATTTGGTAGTCAAGGGTGGCATCTTAAATTTGAAAATTCAAGTGACCTTGGTAATGATTCAAGTGGAAACAATAACGATTGGAATGTTGTGAACATGGGTGCAGACCATCAAGTTCTTGATAGTCCAACATTTGGGAGTTAATTAATATGGCAAGTAGTGGAAATTTTTGTACGTTAAATCCTTTAACAGAATATGATTCAAGAATGAATAGAGGTAATTATTCTAATGGAAATCTTACATATGATGATGTTGGGGGTGATGGATGGATTGCAAATATGGCTATGACAGTAAAAACATATTGTGAATTTAGAGTAGATAGTTTAGGTGGTTATGGAGGAGTTATAGGATTAAGAGGTATGCAAGCACAGGGTCAAGTACATGATTCTGTTGTATTTCAAGCAAGTTATCAGTCTGGAAAATTATATCATTATACAGGCGAAACTAGTCAATCTGTAAGCATAGCAAATATAGGTGGTACAGTATCAGCAGGTGATATTGTTATGTTTGCATATGACCCTGCAACTTATAAATGGTGGGTTGGTGTTGATGGTACTTGGAGAAACTCTGGAGACCCTGCTAATGGAACTGGTTTTATATTTCAAGGTTCTTCTACTATGTTTGAAAATATGGATATTACTTGGGGTGGTTGGTCAGGAGATGTAAATAGATTAGACCATACTTGGAACTGGGGTCAAGATTCTACATTTAATGGAAATGAAACAGCAGGTGGTAATGCAGATGAAAATGGATTTGGTGATTTTGCCTATGCACCCCCAACAGGATTCTTAGCTCTTTGCACAGGTAATATGGCTGTATCAGATGACATAGACCCTGCACAGACTAGCGATAATTATCCTAGTAAAAATTTTAATGCAGTTCTTTATACTGGAGATGGTTCAACCAGTAATGCAATAAGCAATTTAGGCTTTTCCCCAGACCTCGTCTGGATTAAACAAAGAAGTTCACCAGATTCAGCATATTCTAATAGTTTAGTAGATACTGTTAGAGGTCGTTCTAAAGTTATTTACAGTCAAAGAAACAATGCAGAAGCAACAAGTACTTCAACACAAGATTTAGTTTCGTTTGATTCAGATGGTTTTACAGTAGGTACTAATAATCAAACTGCTTCTAATGGAAGTAGTAAAGAATATGTTGCATGGTGTTGGAAAGCTGGAGGTACAGCTAGTTCAGATGATTCAGGAGATATAACAGTTAGTAGGTCAACAAATAGTGCTTCTAAATTTACTATAGCTACATGGACTGGTAATGGTTCTTCAGGAAGTACAATAGCACATGGACTTGGAGTTAAACCTGCTATGACATTTATTAAAAAATTAAATGCTACAGCTGCTATTGGTGTTTGGCATCAAGGATTTAATGATGGTGATTATGATTCTTTTGGTGAGTTATTAAGTGATACTAGTTGGTATTCAAATCAAGGTGTAAATGGGCATTTTTCAGCAGCACCGGGAACTGATTTTTTAACACTTACAGCTTATGGTCAAGTTAATACTTCATCTGATAGTTATGTAGGTTATTTCTGGGCAAATGTAGAAGGTATGCAAAAGTTTTCACACTATGTAGGAAATGGTAATGCTGATGGGCCATACATATATACAGGATTTAGACCAAGACTTTTAGTAGTAAAAAGAACAAGTAGTTCAGGAGGGTGGAGAGTATATGATACTGCAAGACATACATTTAATCCAAATGATGCTATTGTAAGATGGAATGATGATGGGTATGAAGATACAGCAAATCAACCTATTGATTTTTTATCTAATGGTTTTAAAATTCGTAGTTCAAATCAATATTTAAATGAAAGTGGTGGCGATTTTATCTACATGGCATGGGCAGATGTGCCGACAAAGTACGGAAATACATTTTGATAATTTTAGGAGGTGAAATAATATGTGGGCTTTAATAAAGAATAATAAAATAGAGGAAATTTTTAAGTTTCCTAAACCAATGGTGATAGATGGAGTAAAGCATCCAAGACAAATCTTTACTGCATGGACTGCTGCTGAAAAAAAAGCTGTAGGAATACTGCCAGTTACTCCGGGAACTAAACTTGATAATAGGTATTACATATCTAACAATGAAACCTATGCGATTGCAAGTGATGGTAACTCTGTAGTTGGTACAATTACAAAAGCAAAAAACAAATCTCTTACTGATACGAATGAAGTCAATGAAGATGGATCTAAAATGCTTGATGAAAAAGGCAATCAAATTGTAACTCCGGGGCTGCGAACTCTAGCGAAAAAAAAAGCAGATACAACAGCTTATAGTATGCTAAGTAGATTTAGTTGGTTAGTAGAGAGAAAGATTACAGCAGATGTTGCAATACCTTCGGAAGTAACAACCTTCATGACTAGTGTTAGAACTTCGCACAAATCAATATGCGATGCAATAGATGCGTGCAATTCAATGACCAAGTTTATTGCAATCCATACTGATGAGTATAACGAAGATGGCACATTAAAAACTATTGCTAAGGTAAACGATTGGCCGGATGACTATGATATTAAGAGTTATTACAGATGACAGTTGAGCCGATATTTATATGGAGTGGATTATTGTCAGTTATTATAGGGATGCTCTCTTATATGTTCACTACTCTGGTACGAAAAGTACAAGAATTGCAAGAGAGATTAGTAAACACAAGAGAAAGTTACGCAACCAAAATAGAGATGAAGGACATGAAGCAAGACTTTCATCAAGACATAAAGCAAATACTAGATCAGTTAAAAACATTGAACGAAAAGATAGATAACCTTAAAATTAAAAATTAAAAAGGGGGTACTAAACTACCTCGAGATTCATCCTGAGCCATTTAAACGGCTCGTAATTTTACACATTATAGGCATAAAATGATAGATCCAATATCAGCATTGGGCATTGCCACTGCTGCATTTAATACAATAAAAAAAGGGTTTGAAGTTGGTAGAGATTTGGATTCTATGTATGGAGATATGGGTAAATGGATGGGTGCTGTTTCCGATATTAACCAAGCAGAGAAGCAAGCTAAAAATCCACCTATCTTTAAAAAGATATTTGTAGGAGCAAGTGTAGAGGAAGAAGCATTAAATGCTTTTGCTGCAAAGAAGAAAGCTGCTGCTATGGAAAAAGAGCTAAGGGAGTATATTGGGTTTACTCATGGCCCTAATGCGTGGCAAGAGTTATTGCAGATGCAGGCAAAGATACGAAAAGAAAGACAAGAAATGATATATAAGCAGCAAGAAAAAAGAAGAAAGCTTATGGAATACTCTTTTATAGGTGTCTTTGGTCTTATAGCTATATATATTTTTTATTTATTTGTTGCTTATTTATTAACTATTAAAAGTGTAAGGTCGCATGACTGCACAATCTTTCATCCAGATTTAGCAACACACTATTATTTCTTGTGCGTTAATGAAGGGCCGGGGGTAGCTGAAAATAAAAGAGAGCAAGATAAAAAACACATTGATGACACAACTATAATTGTAGAGGAGGAATAATGTTACAAGCATTACTAGGGCCAATAGGAAATATTGCCACAACATTTTTAAAGAACAGAGCAGAGAAAGCAAAAGCAAAACAAAAACTAGCAGTTGCAAAGATAGAAGCTGCAACAAAAAAAGTTCAACAAGATGGAGACTGGGAAGCTGCTGCAATGGATGCTAGTAAGGATAGTATTAAAGATGAGTTGTGGACAGTTACATTTATATTATTAATAGTTGCTTGTTTTATACCAGCAGCTCAACCTTACATAGAGAATGGATTTAAATTTTTAAGAGAGGATTGCCCTGATTGGCTATCTTGGGGTATACTAGCAAGTATAGGAGCTAGTTTTGGACTGAAGTCTATGACAAAGTTCATTGGTAAAAAATAAAGGAGCAATCATGAATAAAGAATTGTTAGAAGTTATTAAGATAGAAGAGGGTACGAAAAAAAAAGATGGTAAACATATTCCCTACAAATGTAGTGAAGGTAAGCTTACAATCGGATATGGATTACTTATAGATCCAGAAGTTCCCGGAGGTGGCTTGACAGATGTGCAGGCAGAGATGTTGTTAAGAACAACTGTCGATACAATGCTTGTAGAATTATACAACAGAATACCTTGGTACAAGGATCAACCAGAATCAATTAAGATAGCATTAGCAAACATGGCGTACCAGTTAGGAGTTCCTAAACTGTTACAGTTTAAAAAGACACTAGATCATATTGAGCATGGAAGGTATGGTATGGCAGCAGCAGAGTGTCTTAATTCAAAGTGGAATCAGCAAACTCCAAATAGAGCCAAAAGAGTTGCTGATGTTTTTCAATCTTATGCAAAAGGAGAATAAATATGCCGGGTTACATGAAGAAAAAAACAGGAATGAAAAAAAATAAAAAAACTGCTATGAAAAAAGCAGGAACAAAAAAGATGAAAATGAAAGCAGGTAAAAATAAAAGGTCTATGTATTAATGAAGAAACAACTTACAGATAGACAGAAAACCACACTCAAAAAACATAGCAAACATCATACTGCAAAACACATGACAGAGATGCGTAAGCTGATGCGAGGTGGTAAAACTTTTACTCAATCACATAAAATTGCAATGAAGAAAGTGGGGAAATAATGCCATTTACCAAATACAGTTCTAAACAAAAAAAGTTAGCAAGAGTTGCTAGTCCTAGAAATAAAATTACAGGTGCAGACTTTGCAAAACTTAAAAGAAAAAAGGGAATGAAAAATGGCGGTAAGAAAAAAGTCTAAATCAAAAGTTAATGCTGCTGGTAATTATACCAAACCTACTATGAGAAAAAGATTGTTTAATCAAATCAAAGCTAGTAATTCTTATGGAACAAAAGCTGGACAATGGAGTGCTCGTAAAGCTCAAGCTTTAGCACGTCTTTATAAAAAAAAAGGCGGAGGGTATAAGTAATGGCATTAGCAAAATCACAGAGAAGTCTTAAAGCTTGGGGTAAGCAAAAGTGGCGTACTAAATCAGGTAAGAAGTCATCTGTTACTGGTGAAAGATATTTACCATCCGCTGCAATCAAAGCCCTTACCCCAGCAGAGTATGCTGCAACCACTAGGGCAAAACGTAAAGCAAAGAAAGCAGGCAAGCAAGTTAGTAAGCAACCTAAACGTATTGCTAAAAAGACAGCTAAATACAGGAGAGTATAATGGCTGATAAGCAACCACCCAAAACTAAAAAGTATTTTCGATCTACTAAGTCTGGTGCAGGTATGACCAAAGCAGGTGTAGCTAGATACAGAAGAGAGAACCCCGGATCTAAACTAAAAACTGCTGTTACTGGCAAAGTAAAAAAAGGTAGTGCAGCAGCTAAAAGAAGAAAGTCATATTGTGCTAGAAGTGCAGGACAGATGAAGAAGTTTCCGAAGGCAGCAAAGAACCCTAACTCTAGATTGAGACAAGCAAGGAGAAGATGGAAATGTTAATTATAAACAAAATAAAAAACCTATTTAGTAGAATAAAAAAAAGATTAGTGGGTAAACTATGTGAGTGTAAAGATAAAGTGATTCCCAAGAAAAGCAAAAGAGGTAGACCTAAGAAACAATAGATTGACTCATACTGTCATTGGTATATACTACTAGTATTGATGGAGGTCGATATGAAAACAATACTAGGTAGAACAGCTACCGATAAATGGTTAGCGTATCAAACTAAAAGATTTGATAGGTATGAATTTTTAAAACAAGAATTACACTACAAGATAAATGCAGCAAACAAGTTTCTTGCACTTAAAGTTAATGGCAAGAAGATAGCTGATTGGAATATAACAAAGCTTGTAAGTGAAACAAGAACACCGGCTACGATTGCTGCACAGATTATAGATCAGATTATGGCCTATGATTTGTCGTACAAAACTATGATAGGCTACTATAATACTTATCGTAGTATCTTTAGTTTCTTTTTAGACAGCGGCTACACACATTCTTTTGCTTTGGGTATGGTCAAGTTTCCTAAGAGACAACATACAAGCTATGATGTAGAGAACAAAGCAATCAAGATTAGCAAGGATAGAATACAAACTATCTTATCTAAGACGGATGCAGCATATACACTAGCTGTAAAGTTTGCAGCATACACAGGTTTACGACAAGGCGAACAAAGAGAGTTACGTTGGAAGGATATAAACTTTGAGAACAAAACTATATCTGTAACTCGATGTGTACAGTTGTTTGACACAGTTGGTTTTACAAAAACTAAGAATGGTCAGAGACAAGTACCTCTTAGCGAATCACTTGCAAAAGATTTAAAAGTATATCGTTTGTCGCAAGGAGTACCAGACAAAGAATCTCTAGTATTTCACAACAATGGCAAGCGTATCTTTGGACAGAAGCTAAGAGATGTACTAAAGAAAGCTTGTAAGCAAGCAGGTGTAGAAGTGATTCGATGGCATGACCTTAGGCACTTCTTTGCTTCTATCTTACTGCAAACTTACGGAGATGACTTGCATAAAGTAACAAGCTTTATGGGTCATGGCTCTATAGAGATGACTAGAAAGGTGTATGGTCATTGGCTAGATGATAGCAAAAGAAATGCAGAGGATGCAGCAAAACTAGATGCTGCACTTACTCTGTAAAATCATTTTTCGTATATTTAAAATCTTTATAATGGTTGTTGATAGCTTTGTCCAGAAACATCTGGGCAAGCTGTAACAGTTGCTCTTTAGTAACTGGTTTACGATGCAACTTGTTGCCAACCAGTACGCTTATTTCTGTTTCTGTTGCCCAGATAAGTATTTTTTTATCAGACGAACTCTTCATCCTCTTTCTTTTCCTCTTTAGGTGTATTCACAAACAAGTTAAACACAGCGACTTTAACTTTGTTATATCCCTCACCAGTTTTTCTCGATAACTGAACATTGATATTTGCATTCTTAGGATCAGAAAAATACTCTACTAGTTTCTTTCTTAAATCCTCGTCAGTAATGTTCAGCCATGCTGCTGCTTCTATCTTATGTTCTGTAGTTATATCTTCATATATCTTTATCTTTGAATTTCCAAATTCAGGTCTCATTGTTCTAGCTCCTTATTTTTTTTGTTAAGTAAATCAATTAGTATTTGACGCTTCTTAGGGTCTTCTGCTTTGTACTCTGCAAACAAATCTTTATTTTTATCAAAGTATTTTTTTAGTTCTGCTTTGAATTTAAAGTTTACGATAGTTTTCATCTGTATCTCAAACCAAGCAGACCAGTTATGCTTAGGATGAAAGTCATCTATAGGATCGTGATTCCTTGTTACAGGTTCTTTTTCTACTATCTCAGAGTCAGGGAAGGTGTCTTTTATTTTATCAAGATCATCTTGTAAAGTATCTTCATTACTTTCTTTTTCTTTAATTAGATTTGCAACAACTTTACTTTCTTGTTCTGTCAAAGCAGCAACCATTTCTTCAGCACTTGCAAACTCTGTTCCTGATAATCCACAGTTAGCTAATGCTCGACCTATCGCTCCTGTTTCACAATTCATCAGAGCAGAACTTTGATTTATTTTACTGCTGCTTCTAAATTCTTCACACTTGCCATCTCCAATACATTTACCATTTGCATCAATAACACTTGCTTCAACAACAACAACTTTATCATTGTATGTGTGTATATTGGTTTTAATGCCAAGTTCAAGTCCGTAATGTCTCCTAAATGTTTCTATCCTATCTTTAACCATAGTATAGCCTTTGCCTTTAATTTTCACGCCATGCGTTTTCAACAACTTAGCACATTCAGCCATTACTATTTTATGATCTATATTAGCCATACATACCCGCCCAATCAAGGTATACGCAACCCATAAGATATCCTAATGACAACAACAAACCTGCCAAGCAAAGCATTTTAATTATATAGTAAGCACCCTTATGCTTGCGATGTATAGTTGTAACATTAATATGATCTCGAATAAGATCATGATTTATTCTACGCTTCATTCTACCCTCCATATTTTTTTAGCGTTCATTAAAACTTCTGGGTTCATGTCATTCCAGCCAAACAACCCATTCCATTGCGGATCGCACAAGCGTAAGACATCTTCTATATTGTCTGCTGCTTTTAGCAATCTCTCTCTTCTTTGACAACTCTCAAAAATTAGCTGTAAAGATTCTCGTAACTCATCCTCGGTAGGTGAGAGTGTTTTATATCCGCCTCTGTTTGCATACACAATCGTTGGCATTTTATTTGTAAGATGATAATACCCTGCTATCTGTGTCATGTGTGCTGCTCTAATACTAGATGGTAAACTATTTGATCTAGGAGTTTCATGCACGTTGCTAGTCCATTGTGTTTTTAACTCTATACATTGACTATAATCAGGCTTGCCATTATAAGGCAGCTCGCACTTTGGTAAGTCTCCAAATAAATCTACTTCACCTTCTAATCTATTTAATCCATGTTGTTTTTGTGCATCAAGCAATCCTTCAATAGCATGATTGAATACTAGTTCTAATTCTGTATGTGTTCCATTGTCAGACTTTCTCCATTGCATCTCGCCTTTAATTTCTTTCTCAGCAAATTGACTTTCTAATTTATATTGTATTTCAAACTTTTCTTTATCCTTATCTCTCCAACTAGGGCTTTCATATTCACGCAATCTATCTTTTGCATACTTCAAAGCATTAGCAAGAGATACATCTTCAAGTAAATGTTTATCGCAAGCTTCTTGTACTGTTGTACCTGCGTGCATCTTTGTATTTACAATCTTGTATTTATCTATGGTAGCCAAGGCTAGTTCTTTATCACCATCTGTTTCACCCTTTAAAATACTGTATGCTTTCTCTACTCTTTTTCTATATATACACTTCTCTAAAAAGGTTTTGGCATCACTTACAGCAGGGTTGCTATGATGGTTGTAATTTTTATTCCATTGACTCATACTGTTAAATGTATAATATATCTAGTATATGGTCAACAAGATATATACATGATATGAAACTAAACGATTACAGATTACAAAAGAATTGGTCTTATGGTCAACTTGCTATGATGACTGGAGCATCTCATGCAACTGTCGTAAGGCGTTGGTGTTTGCCACTTACACACAAAAATAGTATGATACCTGATAAGAAATTTATGCTTGCAATAGTAAAACTTACAAATGGAGCAGTACAGCCTAACGATTTTTATTTTAAATGATGTTAGTTGTCTGAAAGTGTCAAAGGTGATTCGATGAGCCAGTATCATATATTTAGAAAAAGTAATAATTGGAATTTAATTGCTTTTAAAAGACCTAATGGCAAAAACTGGGTAGAGATAGAACCAGATGTTATTATACAAGCAAGGCAAGACTATGACAGAGGTCATATAGATATGTGCCAGAAAAAAACAAACAGCGGTTTTACACATCTCATGATTAAGAAAACACAAGACATGATGAACAAACCAAAGAAGCGTAAACCTTACTTTGGAAAGGGGCAGTAATGAAGTATGAGATAGTCATAACTTTACATTCTAACAGGAAGCCTACGCTAACAGAATTAAACGACTTTCTCTTTTGCAAGATACGAGACAAGGATCTTAGATATACTGTTAATACGAAAGCAGAACCAATGGAGCTTACAAAGGAGGAGAAGCAATGATACCTTTCCCAGACAAGCAATACAATATTATTTATGCAGACCCACCTTGGACATACAAGGTATGGTCTAAAAAGGGAGCAGGGAGAACTGCAAGCAGTCATTATGATGTCATGAGCCTTGATGGTATTAAAGAGTTACCAGTAAGCTCTATATCGGCTTCTGATACTGCTTTGTTTATGTGGGCTACCTATCCTAACTTGAAGGAAGCTTTTGAGGTGATAGATGCTTGGGGCTTTACATACAAGACAGTAGCATTTACATGGACTAAGACTTATAACAGCGGCAAGTTGTTTGTTGGTATGGGGTACTGGACTAGAGCTAACTGTGAGGTATGTTTACTGGCTACTAAAGGGAAACCTAAAAGAGAGTCTCGGGCTGTACAGCAGGCATTGCTGCATCCTATAGATAAGCATAGCAAGAAGCCAGATGTGATAAGACATAGGATAGAGGAGCTGATGGGAGACTTGCCACGCATAGAGTTGTTTGCAAGGGAGCGTACGCAAGGGTGGGATGCTTGGGGGAATGAAGTGCCGGAGGAGTGCCAGTATGCGTTTATATAACAAGGAGAAAGTATGAATTACATAGTAGCAGTACAAGGGAAGAAGTGGGTGCAGTATAAGATGTATCGTTTGTTTAATGATATGAAGGCAAAGTATTATTTGCAAAATAAATACAAGGATAAGCTTGTAGCAATCTATCCTGTTGAGAGAGAGTTATGAACTGTTATAACTGTGATACAAAGTTAATATGGGGTGGGGATCATGATTTGGAGAGAGAAGAGGATGAGGATCATTGTATGGTAACAAACCTATCTTGTCCAAATTGCAAAGCTTTCGTGTTGGTGTATTTGCCTAGAGAGGAGAAGGATGATGAGACTCTCTAGAGAGCTAACTAGAGTGGCCGCAAGGGTTAGCATACCCATTACTTCTTTTTGTTTTAAAAGGGAAGCTACTAGAGTGTTACTCTCTAGTAAGCTCTCTATAGAGTATGAGGTTGAAAAAAGCTCTGTCAAGAGGGAAAATGCAAACCCTAGTAAAACTAGGCTCGGCAAGGATAGTAAAACTCTGTACTCGGTAGATGCTGTAGAGCGTTTTGAAGATAAAAGCGAATCACTTGAGGATAGATCACAGGATATACACAGGCTAATACAAAAGACTAGCAAAGGAATGAATGCAAACTATAGACAGGCTATTAAAAAGCGTTATCAGTCAGATGATTTAGAGTGGAGACTGCAACGTATCTTTAGAAGATTAGAGCGTATGTCTAGCAAGCAAACGTATCTTGATACAGTTAAGAATGTTCGCAGGTTAGATCGTGAGTATCAGTTTATATTTGTAAAAAACTATGAGGAGTTATGGTCAATAAAAGGTTAATATCTATGAATTGGGATATGGTTAGTATAGATCGCTTGTATAAGGAAGCTGCTGTTACTTTGCATCATCTACCACCGGTTATTAAAAGAAAGCAGTATAGCTCGGTATGGCCTAGTTATGCTTTGGCAAATGCTTGGAGCGGATATGGTTGGGAAAGCTCGGTAAGGATAGCACCTACTACGGAAGATATAACTCGGTTAGAGTTTGCACTAGAACTCGGTTGGGAACTCGGTAAAGAAGAGAGACAGGTTATTTGGTATACAGTTATGAGTTCTGTCAACAGAGAGCGTGGGGCTAGATGGTCGTGGCTAGCTAAACGCTTTCATTGTGATAGTAGAACAGTTAAAAGCAAATATCAAAAAGCCCTTATCAGAGTTTACTATCTCATCAAAGGGCTTCAGAGTTA